>Ga0129317_1000151_pt1 | contig 88645 bp, 85 predicted proteins | sample Cm1ome_FD_94430 | JGI IMG/M metagenome (GOLD analysis project Ga0129317, IMG submission 94430) | Eastern black-and-white colobus group fecal microbial communities from Wisconsin, USA - Cm1105 metagenome | ecosystem: Host-associated > Mammals > Digestive system > Large intestine > Fecal | place...
CAAAGAGTGCAAACGGTCCCCGCAGCAATTCATTCCGCCTACTTCCCCCTCCACGACCAACCTCCCACGGGGACGGAAGACTCAGACAGCCCCCCTCACCACACCGGACATGGTCCGTTCCGGATGCGTCCTCCGGGCCTCAGTTAAATCTCCAATCTATTGCACTGTTAACGAAAAGACATTGGGCCGTGAATAGTAACATTAGAATCCGCCTAAAGCGGGCTGCGGCTGATAGTCTGATGAATTAAGGTAACTGTTCATGCTGTCTGAACTGTTACGAATGAGGTGAAAAACATGAATATATCGGTTTTAAATGAAAATACAGCGGGAAAAAGAGGCTTTCTCGCAGAACACGGTCTGTCACTGTTGATCGAACACGAAGGAAAGCGCTGGCTGTTTGATACCGGGCAGACGGACGTATTCATGAAAAATGCGGCACTGCTGGGGGAGCGGCTCATGGGGCTTAATGGGATTATTTTGAGCCACGGCCATTTCGACCATTGCGGGGGCCTCAAATTTCTGGCGGAAGAATATCGGAAGGCAGGGATAGATATGCCTCCCGTCTATGTCAGGGAGACAGCCTTCTTGGGTAAGACGGCAATCAACAGCGATCGCCGGACTTACCGCATCATAGGCATTCCCTGGAAAAGGGAACTGATTGAAAGCTCGATCAGGCTGACTGAAAGAAAGCAGGAGATTGCCCCGGGAGTATGGGTCCTTGGCGACATCCCATATACGCCGGGTCTGGAAAAGAGGCCGGAACAGTTTTTCATTGAGGACGGACCGGAAAAAAGGCCGGACTACATGAACGATGAACAGATGCTTCTCTTTGAAACAGGGAAAGGGCTCTGCCTGTTTGCCGGCTGCTGCCACCCAGGGATTCTGAATTGTCTGGAATACGTGTCACAGGCATTTCCCGGCCAAAAGCTGCACAGCGTCTTTGCCGGAATGCACTTAACCGGCGCATCTGCGCAGCGGATTACAGAGACCGCCGGGGAGCTTGAAAAACGTAAATTTGATATTCTCATGCCGGTCCACTGTACAGGCATTGAAGCCATCGGCAGAATGAAGACAATGTTTGGCGAACGCTGCCGTCTGGTGGAGACAGGAATGACGCTGGAGCTTTAACCGCCCAGCGTCACATCTTGTCTGGAGTACCAGGAAATTGCTTCCTCCACATGGCGCGGTGAAAAATCCGGCCAGTAATCATCCACAACATAGAAGTCGGAATATACCGACTGGACAGGAAGAAAACCGGACAAACGCCGTCTGCCTCCCCACCGGATTACGAGATCCACGCGGGAAACATCGGCAGTTCCGAGTTTGGGGCCGATCATCCCGTTCTTTAATCCCAAATCCCATTCCCAGCTGTAATTGACAAGAAAATTAATTTTCATTCCGCCTTTTCCGAAATCCCGTCTCGTGGTGTAAGGCAGGAGTTCTTTAGGAAACATCGCGGAATCCGTATTGCCGACCACCAGAAGACTTGCGTTTTCCTCCGAAAGTACCTTTACGGCGGCAACGCATGCTTTTGTAAAGGCCAGGCGCTGTACGGAAGGACGTTTCGTATTATCGGCCGTAAATCCGTAAAAAGACATTTCCTTTATTCCCAGCTTCTGGCAGGTGCGGAATAAAGACATGCCGGGTGAAATGCCGCGCTCATATCCATCTTCTTTATTCAGGCCCTTTTGAAGCGCCCATCTTCTGTTTCCATCGGGGATAATCCCCACATGCTCCGGTATTCTCAATTTGATGTCCTCCGCAGTTATTTATTTGATTGGATTATTACCGGAATTGGTAAGATTATACAGGAAAAAGACGATCATAAAAGGCAGAGGGCGGTACGCCGGTAAGCGTCCGCACTCTGCCTGCATTGAAGACGGCAGCCTGGGCCCGTTCGGGCCGGTTAGCTGCGGTATTTAATAAACAAACCGGTTTATGTCGCGGTTTGCACCGAGAATAATCAGTTCATCGTTTGCTTTAAAGGTATAATCAGCGCCCGGCAGGGGATGAAGGGTGTCATTGTATTTAACCGCTAAAATAGAAATGTTATATTTTTTGCGGATATTCATTTCAATAATACTTCTTCCGATCCAGCCTTCGGGGACTGGTATTTCATATATGGAATGTTCAGGAGTCAGTTCGATGTAGTCGAAAATATTATCGGAGCTGTAGCGGACGGCTGACCGGATTGCCATCTCTTTTTCAGGGTAAACCACCTGATCGGCGCCGTTTCTCAGAAGAAATTTGGCATGGATGTCACGGCTTGCCCGGGAGAGAACAAATTTTGCCCCCAAATCCTTAAGAAGAGAGGTGATTTCCAGAGAACTTTGAAAATTATCTCCGATCGCCACTACACAGACATCGAAGTTGCGGATCCCAAGGGAATTCATATACTGTTCATTGGCACAGTCGCCAATCTGTGCGCTGGTAACGTACGGAAGGACGGCGTTGATCCTGTCTTCCGAAGTGTCGATAGCCATAACCTCGTGACCCAGCTCATGGAGCTTCATTGCCATTGTGGAGCCGAAACGGCCAAGACCGATGATTAATACAGTTTTCATTAATATATCCTCCAGATATCATGATAATCAGCCGACGGTGATGCGTTCCTGAGGAAGCAGCACCGGAAGCTTCTTTCGGTTTGTCAGTGCGTAAAGCATGGTCAGGCCGCCTACACGGCCGAAATACATTAATAATATTAAAATAATTTTTGAAAAAGTGCTTAAATCCCCGGTGATCCCCAGGGAAAGTCCGACGGTTGCCACGGCCGAGGAGGTTTCAAAAGCGGCCTCCATCAGATTCACGTCATCCAGCCAGGTAATGAGGAACGTGGCCGTCAGCATCAGTGAGATGTAAAGGGCCAGTATGGCAATAGCATTTCGCAGGATATCATAAGGTATCCTTCTCTTATAGCACTGGATGCTTTCCTGGTTCTGGAACGCAGAACGCAGACAAAGAATTGCCAGTGCAAACGTCGTGGTTTTGATTCCGCCTGCCGTAGAGCCCGGGGAACCGCCGATAATCATGAGTATGACCACGAGCAGCTGGGCCGCCTCCGAAAGCTGATTCAAATCCACGCTGTTAAAGCCTGCCGTTCGGGTGGTGACGGACTGAAACAGGGAAGCCATAAATCGTTCCTGCAGCGAGAGTCCATCCCAGCAGTCCCTGGAAAACTCAAACAGAAACAGGAACAGGGCCGGAAACATAATCAGGCAGAAGGTCGTGGTGAGGACGATCTTTGTCTGCAGATGATAATATTTATGCTGAAGTTTATGGGTTTTAACGTCGTCCCAGACGAAGAAACCGATACCTCCGATTATAATTAAGAGCATGATCGGAATATTGATAAGAGGGTTTCCGGTGTAGCTGGTGATGGAAGTCGTAGGACCGCTGGTGCCTCCCATCAAATCAAATCCGGCATTGCAGAATGCCGAGATGGAATGGAATACGGAAAACCAGATCCCTTTAATAAGGCCCATCTGCGGACAAAACTGAAACGCCATGATGACCGCTCCTGCGGCCTCAAAAAAAATGGTTCCCTTTACGATAAAACTCGTCATGCGGACAATTCCGCCTACCTGAGGCGCCGAGATGGATTCCTGCATTACGTAACGCTGTTTTAAGCCGATCTTTTTACCGGACAGGATTGTGATGGCAATGGCAAGCGTCACCACGCCCATGCCTCCAATCTGAATCAGTATGATTATCACCGCCTGCCCGAATACGGACCAGTAGGTGTACGTGTCATGGACGATCAGGCCTGTTACACAGGTGGCTGAGGTTGCCGTGAACACAGCGTCGATAAATGGAGTCGCTTCACCGGTCTTCGATGCAAAAGGAAGGGTCAGAAGAACGGCTCCCGTGATAATAATGAGGAAAAAACCGCCAAGGATTATCTTGGCCGGAGTCAGCGACCACACTTGCTTTCCAATCATATTATTGTATTAGCTCCTGAATTTGATATTATTTATTATTGCCTATTGATTATATAAAGAACCGCCGTGGATGTCAACGTAAGAAAATGTAATGATTCAACCATAAACAGGAAACTTTATGGACAAGAGGCATTTGAAATGATATAATTTCCTTACTTCTAAAAATCAGATATGCAAGTTCTGCCGCAATTCAGTATCTTTTTTTGTATGACAGGCCGTCCGTCCGGCCCCGTCTTCGTTTCGCGTAATCCCTGTGTTACTGTCTGCTGTATTGGAAAATAAGGGTTGACATTTTAAGTCAGTTATACTATTATAAGAACATGAAGAGAACGTTTGTTCGCATTGAAAATCGTTGGAGGATGAGATGAACAGAGATGATAAGATGAAGGCATTGGATGCCGCGCTGACACAGATAGAAAAAGCTTATGGAAAGGGCTCCGTGATGAAGCTCGGAGATTCCGGGGCCAACATGAATATAGAGACGGTGCCGACCGGCTCCCTGAGCCTTGATATTGCGCTGGGACTGGGCGGGGTGCCGAAGGGGAGAATTGTCGAGGTTTACGGACCGGAATCAAGTGGTAAGACGACGGTCGCCCTCCACATGGTGGCGGAAGTGCAGAAGAGAGGCGGAATTGCCGGATTTATCGACGCCGAGCATGCCCTGGATCCCGTATATGCCCGCAACATAGGAGTAGATATCGATAATTTATATATTTCCCAGCCGGATAACGGAGAGCAGGCATTGGAAATTACGGAAACCATGGTGCGTTCCGGTGCGGTTGATATTGTGATTGTGGACTCTGTAGCGGCGCTGGTGCCGAAGGCGGAGATTGACGGTGAGATGGGAGATTCCCATGTGGGCCTCCAGGCCAGGCTGATGTCCCAGGCGCTGCGTAAGCTTACAGCTGTCATCAGCAAATCAAACTGTACGGTTATCTTTATCAATCAGCTGCGTGAGAAGGTCGGAGTTATGTTCGGTAACCCGGAGACCACCACGGGTGGGCGTGCCCTTAAGTTCTATTCATCCGTCCGATTGGACGTCAGAAGAATCGAGACATTGAAGCAGGGCGGCGAGATGATAGGAAACCGCGTGCGTGTGAAAGTTGTAAAGAATAAGATTGCCCCGCCATTTAAAGAGGCTGAGTTTGACATTATGTTTGGAAAAGGAATCTCCAAAGAGGGAGATATCCTGGATTTGGCTGCCAAGGAAGATATTGTGGAGAAGAGCGGCGCCTGGTACGCCTATAGCGGCAGTAAGATTGGACAGGGCCGGGAGAATGCCAAGAATTTCCTTCTGGCCAATCAGGAACTCTGTGCGGAGATTGAAACAAAGGTACGCCAAAAATACGGATTGGCGGACGGTCCTGCCGGAGATACGGCAGAGAAGAAGGACAAAGGGCTGGCCCCGGTTGAGAAAAAGGCCGACGCGGAGCCTGCACAGAAGAATCCGGCAAAATAAGTAAATAATATAAGGAATAATTGCGAAAGGGCTTAAGAATGACGGTAGACAAAATTGAGCCCCTTGATAAACGAAGGAGCAAAGTCTTCATTGATGGGGACTTTGCCTTTGTTTTATATAATGGGGAGATACGGCATTACCATATTGAAGCAGGGCAGGATATATCCGAACCGGTGTATGAGGAGATATTACACGGCGTGATCTGCAAACGTGCCAGGGAGAAATCGCTCTATCTTCTGAAGAGTTCCGGAAAGACGGAAAGCGAAGTGAGGCAGAAGCTGAGGTCAGGCCATTATCCGGAAGAGGCTGTCGAGGAGGCGGTGTCCTTTCTTAATAAATATCATTATCTGGATGACCGTGAATACGCAAGGAACTATATTGAATTATACGGCAGCCGCAAGAGCCGGACCGAATTGATGGCTGCTTTGCTGAGAAAAGGGATCGATAAAGAGACAATTGTTGAATTTTGCGATGAACTGCAGCTCGACAGTTCCGGACAGATTAAAAACCTGTTGAAAAAAAGACGGTACGATCCGGAATGCACCGACAGGAAAGAACAGCAGAAGCATATGGCATATCTGCTGAGGAAAGGCTTTTCCTTCGAGGAAATCCGCAGTGCCATGGGGGCCATTGAGGAGGAATAGCCTCCGATATAGTAACGTTTTTCCAGCTTTGTTAGATAGTGACGAAAACAGGGTTTCAGATTCTAATATACTTGACATAATGTATAAAACAGTTTAAAATTAAATCGTTGTATTCTTGTACAATGAAAACTAAATAAGGAGGTGCTCCTGTGTCACAAGTAATAGTTCCGCTCATTGCGAGTATTATTGTAGCTGTTATTACTTGGTTTGTGGCCACCAACTACCGCCAAAAGACGTATGAAACGAAAATTGGCAGTGCTGAGGAACGATCAAGGGAAATAATAGATGAAGCATTAAAAGTTGCTGAGACTAAGAAGCGTGAAGCTCTCCTTGAAGCAAAGGAAGAGTCCTTAAAGACAAAGAATGAGCTTGAGAAAGAAACAAAGGAAAGAAGAGCTGAGCTTCAGCGCTATGAACGACGTGTACTGAGCAAAGAAGAGAATCTGGACAAGAAGTCCGAAGCAATGGAAAAACGGGAAGCAGGTCTGGCAAACAGGGAAGAGGCCCTTAAGAAGAGAACCGCAGAGGTGGAAGAACTCTATGTAAAGGGAACGCAGGAACTGGAGAGAATTTCCGGTTTTACTTCCGAGCAGGCAAAGGAATATCTGCTCAAATCCGTTGAGGAAGATGTAAAACATGACACTGCTAAACTGATTAAGGATTTGGAAGCAAAAGCCAGGGAGGAAGCTGACAAGAAGGCCAAAGATTATGTTGTAACGGCCATTCAGCGCTGTGCTGCCGATCATGTGGCAGAGACAACAGTTTCCGTGGTGCAGCTCCCCAACGATGAGATGAAGGGACGTATTATCGGACGTGAAGGACGTAATATCCGTACCCTCGAGACACTGACAGGCGTAGAGCTTATTATTGATGATACGCCGGAGGCAGTCGTACTTTCCGGATTTGAACCGATCAGAAGAGAAGTGGCAAGAATCGCTTTGGAACGTCTGATCGTGGACGGCCGAATTCACCCGGCCAGAATTGAGGAAATGGTAGAAAAAGCACAGAAAGAAGTAGAGACCATGGTGCGCGAAGAAGGAGAGGCAGCTCTTCTGGAAGTAGGCATCCATGGAATCCATCCGGAACTTGTAAAACTTCTCGGTAAGATGAAGTTCAGAACAAGTTATGGACAGAATGCACTAAAGCATTCAATCGAAGTAGCCCAGCTGGCAGGACTGCTTGCCGCAGAGGTAGGCGTAGATGTCCGCACGGCAAAACGCGCAGGTTTATTACATGATATTGGAAAAGCTGTTGACCATGAGCAGGAAGGTACTCACGTAGAATTAGGTGTTGCCCTGTGCAGAAAGTACAAAGAGTCGGCAACGGTAATCAATGCGGTAGAGGCCCATCATGGCGATGTTGAACCGCAGAGCCTTATTGCATGTCTGATCCAGGCTGCTGATACGATTTCAGCCGCAAGGCCGGGTGCAAGAAGGGAAACTCTGGAGACATATACGAACCGGTTGAAACAGTTGGAGGATATCACAAACTCCTATAAGGGAGTGGACAAGTCCTTCGCAATCCAGGCGGGACGTGAAGTTCGCATTATGGTAGTACCCGAGCAGGTCAGCGACGATGATATGGTGCTGATGGCTAGGGATATATCAAAGAGGATCCAGGAAGAACTTCAGTATCCAGGCCAAATTAAGGTCAATGTAATTCGTGAATCAAGAGTCACCGATTACGCGAAGTAATTGTTCGGAGTGAAAGATAAATGCCCTAAAACCCGTAGGAATGTAGTGTTCATGCGGGTTTGGGGCATTTTTTTACTTCTTGTAACTTCTTATAAGTTCTTATATTTTTAGCCCGAAATGGTGTAAAATTGGTGTAAATCAAAAAATCAAATGGTGTAAAAATACTAGCAAAAGATTACAGTGGAAACCCTCTTAAAATAAAGGATTGATGAGTGTTTGAATAATAAAAATTCAAACTTCATCAATCTTTTTTTACGCCTAAATATCTTCAACGCCGTAAAGGAGGAAATATGGGAAAATCAGGAATAATCACAAAGAAAGATACAGGTAAAGACAACGGGGCATATCACGACATTATTACGTTGCTGAAAATCTACCGCTCCGTCAACTGGCGTATGCAGGTCAAAATCGGACAGGTGAAAAGACGGTTCCAGGCAGAATACGGTTCCGATGTGGACGAATTTTTAAACCAGATCTATGAAGCCGGTCTTGACCTGAATGATGATACGGCGAACATCCGGGGGCGGGTGGAGGCGATAAGCAGCTCCAATAAGTTCCTGCGGCTCATTGACGAGTCAGTGGAACTGATGAGGCGCTACCATCCCCAGGGTGAAAAATTTTACTGGGTCATTTATTATACCTATTTGTCTGCGTATAAGCCGGAAAATGTTTCAGAGATTTTAGACAACTTAGAGCCGCATTTCCCCAAGATACCGAGAATTAACCGAGCAACCTATTTTAGATGGCGTAACGAGGCGCTGAAAGCCTTACGCGGCATTTTATGGGGCTATGAGGACGAGAGCAGGGAGCTTCTGCAGCATTTCCAGGAGGCATGGACAGAGGAGGAAAAATAATTTATATATTTTTTTAAATACGGTTCACATAGAGCAGGCGGATTTATTAAAGTAGAGTTGTAATCAGACGTATTGTATACGTTTAAAGCAAAATACAAGGATTGCAGAGAGGAGAATTTATATGGTTATAACGGTGGATACAGGGAATAAGCAGATTAAGACGGAACATTTTGTATTTCAGTCCGGATTGAATGAAATGGATATCATGCCGCCAAAACTGGATACAAAAGTCCTGGAGTATAATGGGAAGTTTTATACTCCGTCCAACAGGCGGATTGCGTACATGAAGGACAAGACGTTTGATGAAAGGTATTACATATTAACACTCATGGGGGTGGCAAGGGAGTTAGAGGATCGGCTGAACCGGGGGATTTACCGTCCGGTACCGAACCGGCCGGTCGGGATAGAACTTCTTGTGGGGCTTCCTCCGGCTGACTTTTCAGGGCTGTATGAGAAGTTTGAGAACTATTTCCGGCGGGACGAGGAACCTGTTTCTTTCCGGTATGGCGGCAGAGAGTATCTGATTTGCTATCGTGATGTCGTATCCTACATTCAGGCTTATGCGGCTGCCATCATGTACTCTAAGGATATGCGGCTGCGTCAGTTGGCAAAGGTGCTGATTGTCGATATCGGCGGGTTTACACTGGATTATTTGCTGCTCCGCTATGGAGAACCGGATACAGAGCTATTTGATTCCTTGGAAAAAGGAGTTATACCATTGTACAATGAAATACGAAACAGAGTGAGAAAACAGTTTGATATTCTTTTGGAAGATTCAGATATAGACCTCGTAATCCAGGAAGGCAGTTCCCCGCTGTCAGCAGAGATAAAAGACCTGGTTAAAAGTGTCGTTTATGAGTATGTGGTGAACACCCTTGGGATATTTCGGGAGATTGGGATTGATTTTAATTCTATCACAACCATTTTTGTGGGCGGAGGTTCCATGCTTCTTACTGATGTAATAAAAGAAGTGTGGATCCGGTACCGCGGGGAGTATCACATCATTGCTGATCCGCTGGCGAATGCAAAGGGTTATAAGAAACTGTATCTGGCAGACCATGCGTATTAGTCTGGGGGGATAGGAATGGGAAAGAAAGATGAGTATAGATTTACAATCCGCTTTGATCCGGATGATGACCGACACCGGCTGGTGGCTCAAATTCTCAATTCCCAGGGCAGGAAGATTGCCAGGTATGTGGCGAGGGCTGTTCTGGCCTACCATGAGGAGGGAGATGCTTCCAGTTACGAGGAACCTCCCTCAAATAATAAAAGAGGAAAGCCGGCAGAATCCGGTTTAAAGGAAGACGCCAGTTCTTTTTCTGTTCATGAAGTAGAAGAAGGATATGAAATGGATGAGGAAGAAATTGCGCTCTTAAAAAATACCAATCATATGTTCCGAAGAAAGTAGGGCAGGGCGTATGAAAACGAAACAGAAATATGCAGTAATTATAAATATAGGGCTTGCCGTATTGGCAGCCCTATGGCTCAGTCATTATTATCGGCTGGCGGTCGTGAGTGGAAGGTCAATGGAACCGGCACTGTCCCAGGGAGATTTAGTAGTTGTGAAAATGGGAGTAATGCCACAGCGCGGTGATATTGCGGTGATTGATTCCAAGGTGTTGCATAAGCGGATTATCAAGAGGGTCATAGCTGTGGACGGGGATACTGTTACAGTATCCGATGGGGAGATACGGATAAATGGAAGAGTTTTAGAAGAGACGTATATAAAAGAACCATATGAGCATATCGGTGATTTTTTTATTGTACCGCCTCAGAGTGTATATGTTTTAGGGGATAACCGAAATTTTTCAAGAGATTCCCGAATGATTGGGTTTATCCCAATGAAGGATGTAACTGGAGTTTTAATCTATCCGTAAAATAGATTTGGAGGTCAGCGATGAATAAAAGAAATATAGATGTAATATATGATGAAGCAATGCATTGTGGAATATTTAATCTTGTTTGGATACTGGTAATAGCCGGAAACTGTTTTTTGCAGAAGAGGAAATATCCAGTAATTATTATGTTTTTCATCCAGATAGGGATACAACTCAAAACGATTTCAAAGATTTTTGTGAATTACAGGCCGAACCGGAGATGTCCGCTCTGTGAAGCCATCATTCCGGAAGACAGTAATTATTGTCCATCCTGTGGTTATATTGTTCATAAAGACTTATGGGGGATGGAGGATAAAGTTGAATTTAATGAAGCAGAGAAGTACGATGTAAAAGGCTCTGATATTGATGCAGCTTACAGGCGTATTGAGGAGGAAGTAATAGACGGCATAGCCTGATATTGGGCTAAGTGATAAGACATCCTGTCATTTATTTAAGGGTATTTCTTTAGACACGAAGTAGAATAATAATTTATATGGACGAGATAAATCCGGGCATATGATTTTATAATCATCTGTCCGGATTATGTCAAAAAAACATGAAAAATTCATGAGAAAAGTCAGAAATTGTAATTTTGCTTTTGATATAATACAGTTATAGATCCACATCCAACATGGTTACAGTCATAGCTGTTATGACTGTAATCTGTTTATCGTTACACTGTGACAGAAGCCGGTGCAGTTTTTCCGTGCCTTCCGTGCCTGGATACAGAAATGAATCAATTGAAAGATGCAAGGCCCGGGATAGAGCGATAAAGACTTTTAGACTGGGAATATCGTTTTTATTTTCTATATCCATTAAATAACGGGTACTTATATCAGCTTTTTCTGCCAGTTGTGCCTGTGTCAGCCCTTCTTCGATTCTGGCCTGTTTAATAATGGATCCGAGTTGCACAAGAAAACTTTCCATAGTTCACCTCCAGTTACGTGCAATAGTTCACACTGATTAATACTATATTTAACGGTCGAAAATGAAAACGAGCCATTACCCTCAATTATTAATGAACTATTAGTTCATATAGCGTCAAGACCAGGAATGGTTGCTAATAAAAAAATGCAGCCTATCCTTGCGCCTTGGCGTGTTTTTTTGCTGCAGGAATTGAGGCGGTATGGGTACCGGGAAGGGTTTAACAAAAGCGAATAATATTGCAGCCTTATTAAAAAAAGAAAGAAAAAGCTATTATGCATTTATGCGATAATATACGAACTATTATCCGTACTAGCATATGCATTAATAACTCATATTTATTCAGGCATCCGCTGGATTATTTATTCGGCAGAATTTTTTTGGCGAATTTTGTCGCATTATGCGGTTGATAGCCAGTTGCCACACTGCCGTTCCCCACCAGGAACCTCCATTTTCAGATGAAAAATTTTGAAATGGAGGAAATGATATGGAAGACAAAAATAAAGAGTTTTCTACGCAGGATTCGTTTAGTGCATATCTCAAAACAGCAGTGAGGAATACAAAAATTAAATATATTAAAAAGCATGTCAAAATCCAGGAAACAGAAATACCGATTGAGGATTCAGTCTATACAGAAGCAGAGTCTGGCTTGGGAGACTACTATCGGAATTTAGAGGAACAGGTCAGCAGATTATGCGAGGACTTTGGAGATGTGGGGCAGCTTCTCAATCTGATTGAGAATGAACGGTTATTGGCAGCGCTTATGAAACTCGATGATGAAAGAAAACGGCTGATTTTTTGGCGTATTATTAATGGAATGAGTTTTGAGGAGATTGCGGCACGTCTCCATATTCCGATGAAGAAGGCGGTTGATACTTATTACAATACGCTGAAAAAGCTGAGAAAGGAGATGCGGAATGGTTGAATTTGAAGGGGTGCTGGAGCTTGCCAAGATGGGAGATAAAGAGGCATTAATGAAAATGATAGAGATGTATCGCCCCCTGCTGATCAATCATTCCATGATTTGCGGAAGATTCGATGAAGATCTCTATTATGAGCAGGTACATACGCTGATCCGTTGTGTGCATAAATTTGTGAAATAGCATATATAGCGCTTGTGTTGAGTTGACACACACTATATGATGTGTTAATCTGGAGGTGATATTGATTTAATATTCTTCTGAAGAATATGTTGTATTTTGTTCCGGTTTGTTCTGGAAGTTAAAAATTGGGCTATGGCCTTAATAAACAGGTCCTGTGTTGGGACCATAAGAAAGACACTTGAATGTATTGTGCGTTTAGGTGTCTTTTTTTGTTTCAGAGAGGAGGGAAGACAGATTTAAGGAAATTAGATGTAAGGAAAAGCTGGCGAAGAGGAACATATCATCAGAGGAATGAAAATGAATATCAAGAAATTCAGGAAAGACAATCTGAGAAACAAAAGGTACAGTCAAAGGCAAGGAGGTATCGTATGAGTCAAATGGTATCAAATATCTGTGAGAAGCGTAGCATACTGATTTCAGGGATATTGGAATTTCCGCTCCAGGTGGGAGAACCTGCCTGCTATTTTTATAATGGCAGAAGGGTGAAAACGGCCAGGGTTAAGCGGATTGTGGAAATTGCACTGGATCATGCCTGTTTTGAGACAGCGAACCTGTGTTATAGAATTAATTATATTCCTGTTGCAATGACCATGGCGAAAAAAGCAAGCTGATAAGGAGGGCAAAAAAAAAAGTAGAGGGGGGAGGGGATTAAGTAGTTAGGACCCTCTTTTCTGTGCAATAACATTGAGACAATTTTGAGATATTATTGCGTCAGCAACAACATTGACACACAATTTCAAAAGAATTATAATGATAAAGTCAGATTCTATGCATGAGGACATGATGGGAGGCCATAAATCTGATACAACTGAATAAGTGGGGACCGGCAATCATTTTTCGGAATGGTTGCTTTTTTATTACCCGAAAATTGGAACTGGAGGTGAAAGGAAGTTGCATTCTGAAAAGAAACATACGCACTGGAAGAATATAAAAGAAATGGCGGAGGTGGAAGCAGTGGGAATGATGGCAGAGCTGCAGCAGGTACAGCGCAACCACATGATAACTGTTATCCCGCAGATTGCTTTTTTTGCGTTTATGGCCGTGACTTGTACGGCCTGCCTGATCATGCCGGTATCGGCAGATGATATTTTTGATATTGCCAAAAGCGCGATGCAGAATGTCTACAAGGATGTTGCCGGTATTGCCACGGTGGCAGCCGTGGTATGTTCGGCCGTGTGCCTGTTTTTGATGAACTTTTCAAAATCAGGAAAGACCGTGGACGAATCGCGTGCATGGCTGAAGCGTATTGTGGTCTGCTGGGCAGTGTTAATGACGCTTGGAGCTATCGTAACCTACATGGAGAAGATCATACCAAAGAGTGAGTTTAACGGTTAACAAATCCTAAAAAATATGCCGGCGCTTCCCCGGCAGAAAGGAGGGGTATTTGAAAAGAAAGTCAGTAGGGCTGAGAACATACCATAAAGTATGGGCTGGCTGATACAAATGCTTCTTGAAGCGGTCAGAGAGCAGTGTTCACAGTTTATTATTGATATGATGGAGATTGTCAATCAGGTTTTTACTGAGCTGTTATCCTGCGATCTGGATTTATTTGAGGAACTGTTCAGTGTGGTAAAGGATTTATACCAGGAGGCAATTGTTCCTTTGGCGATTGCTATTTTACTGCTCATTTTTATCTGGCAGCTTTTAAAGGGCATGTTTGGAAAATACTTAAATTCGGAAGATCCGATGGAACTTGTAATACGGAGCTGTATCTGCCTTTTTATGGTGACGGGAGCGAAACGGATCGTGAATTACGTCCTTGATGTGGCGGGGACGCCGTATGACTGGGTGACTGGTTCCCATATCACGGTTGTATCTTTTGCCGATTTTACTTCTGCGGCTGAAGCTGTTACATCAGGACTTGGAATTGACGCATTGAATATCCAGCTGTTGATGGTAATTATCCAGTTTATGGTTGCCTGGAATTATTTAAAACTTCTGTTCATTATGGCGGAACGGTACGTCCTTCTCGGCGTGTTTTCATACACGGCTCCTCTTGCCTTTGCGACAGGAGGATCGAAAGCCACAAACAATATCCTGTCCTCCTGGTCTAAAATGTTTGGCGGGCAGGTGGTGCTTATTATATTGGATGCATGGTGCCTGAAAGTCTATTTAAGCGGCTATGGAAATATGATGGCAAGCGGTTATGGGTTCACGAAATTTTTTGCGGCAACCCTGTGTCTGGTCGGATTTGGCAAGATTGTGTTTAAACTGGACTCGTATATGGCGTCGCTGGGCGTTAATCTGGGGCGGACAAGCCCTGGTATGGGAGGTCTTGGTGTTATGATGATGCTGGGACGCATCTTTTCCCAGTTTGGAGGTTCTGCCGGAGGGCATGGATCACCGTCAGGAGGCAGGAAAGGTCCGGCTGCAGGAACCGGTAAAATGGCTTCTGGCATGGGCAGCCCGATACCGATGGGAAATCCGGGCTTTAGCGGGTCAGGTGGGAAAACGTTAAGTGGCGCAGATTCGGCGGCGATGGCGGGAACTGGTTCCGATATGGGAGTGTCGTTGTCAGGACAGAAAACTGGAGTTTTCCAGGACAAGCCCAACGGAATGCCAAAGGATTCTTCTGCACCGGATAATAAAACATTTGGCGCAGACATGGGAGTACCTTCCTACCAGGATAATCCGTCTGCAAAGAATAATGATTTTGCAGATGGCGGAAAGGCTGCTGATAACATGGGATTTGAAACACCTATTTCGGACGGCTATGATGAAGGCCCGTTTACCGGTGATATGGACTCTAGCATGGTGAATTCTGATATGGGATACGGCGAGAATGGGGCAGTTCCGGCTGATACCTTTGATGGAGCGGTTGAGACCGGAGGAAATGCAGTAGAAGCCGGTCCGTTTGATTATGATGATACATTTGACACCGCCAATATGGGCGGGGCGTTTTCAAATCAAAGCAGCATAGATGCCAATACTCCTGATGCTTCAGGCATCAGCGGAGGAATGGACAACATGAACGCAGGCAGTGTTTCCTTTGATGATGGAAATGCTCCTGGTGCTGGGATTTCCTTTGATTCCGGTCACCAAAGCGCTGATACGGGAGATGGCATAGATGGATTTATGCAAGATGGTTCTGCAATATCAGGCAGCCAGGAAAGCGGTATTTTGCAGATGGCAGATGCACAGGGCATATCAGGGAATGAAAAGGGTACGAATGCCGGATTGTCTGGTAGTGAGTCAGGTGCAGGCAGGAGCGCAATAACAACAGAAGCTGGAAGCAGTGTTGCTTCCCAGACAGGAGCTGCAGGTTCTTTAGAGCCGGGAAGAACAGGAAGCGGTGACGGAGGCACCCAGGCGGCTGACGAAATATCCGGCGGCGGGCAGGGTGTTCTGGGTCAGCCAGTCGGTGTGACTATGCCACAGAATTATCAGCAGCTTGAACGTGATGGCGTGAAGTATGCCAGATTTGCTACTGATGAATATGAGAAACCCAGCACGCCTCACCGGGTTGTGGAAGCAGATGGAAAGCGGTTCTATGAAGTGAAACTGGAACCGGTTCAGGCCGGAATCAAGGCTACCCTGCAAAAAGACGGTAAGGTCCATTACGAGAAGACCTATAAAGAAGTCCTGCCGGAAGTGCCTAAGAAGAAACAGAAGGCGGCTCCCAAAAAAGAGAATGCTCCGGGAAACAGGACAAAAGGGAAGAACAACCCTAAGAAAAACAGGGGGAGGTGAGACGCATAGGAGGAGATGGAGTGGATTTTGATTTTCCTGACCAGGCGGCTGAAAAAGCCTCCCAGGCAGCGAAGGCGGCTAACCAGGTGTACCAGACGGCCCATTCCGTCCAGGCGGCCCAGGCGGCGATTGGCGCGGCCGGAAGCGGCGGAGCTTCTGCAGGAGCAACTGTGGGAGCCGCCGCAGGAGGGCCGTTGGGGGCAGTGATTGCAGCTGTTCTTACCAGTAAGACATTCTGGAAATTTATAGGCTCTCTGCTTGTTATCATCTTTCTCATCATGTACATTGTGGCAAACTTATTATCTCTGGTGCTGTCCTATATTGGTTTTAGCAGCCCGGATGATTATGTGAGCCAGGCAAGACAGGCGGAATTGCTGAATTTACAGACACGCATCGAGACGATTCTGTCACAGACGGAGGCAAAAAACGAGGTGCTGTCATTGATTGAGGGAAAGCGGGATGAAATTCTGGAGGAGATAGAAGCTGACTTTGATGGTTCAGGCTGTGATGAATATGAAATTATCAGGGATGAGTATGAGACAGTTCTGGTTCCTCAGTTAAGCCGGTATCTGGCAGTTATGTTCGAGGAGAAGTGGACTGGCTCCCAGATCAGAAGCTTCGGCGGTTACGGAGGGGCGGATTCCTTTTCAACGGATTTGACCAGTGAATACGATGAGTATTTTGAACTGGCGGCTGCTACCTATGATGTTTCTGTCTCCCTTTTAAAAGCAATGGCAAAAACGGAATCTGATTTTGACCCCAATGCAGTGTCATATGCAGGGGCGATTGGCATTATGCAGCTGATGCCGGCGACTGCAAGAGAATTGGGAGTTACGGATCCCTATGACCCTCAGCAGAACATTATGGGGGGAGCGAAGTATATTGCTGCACAAATCAGGGCATTTTCAGCTTATCCAAATGGTCTTGAGCTTGCCATAGCAGCTTATAACGCAGGCGGAAAGGCGGTGCGGGACGCAGGATACAGGATTCCTCAAAACGGGGAAACACCGGCTTATGTAGCAAAGGTCATGGCGCTGTTAGGAGGAGGCGAGATACCGGATGGTGGAATCGAGGCAGGTTCTTCTGACAGCGTTTCCTTTAACATGATGAAAACAACGATTAATTCCGAGCTGGATACATTTTTTGGCTGGAATTTGACGAGAATCAGGGAAGTGACCATTTCAGAGGGGGAAGGGGAGGAGAAAACAGAAACAACCACCACCATCGCACAGTATTCTATTTTGTTGAAGCTGAACCATGAACTGACGGAAACCAGTACAGGATATGAGTACCGCTATGTGACAAGCCGCTCTCTTTTTAACCTGGTGGTCAAACTACTGCAGGCAATTCAGGACGGGTCACGCGCCATGAAGGATATTCTGTTTCAGATGTTCAGCTGGAAGGAATTTATAACAGGCGTGGGAGCTTCCGAAGATGGAATTTGGGGCGATATTGATACTGCAGGCGATACCATTACATATGAAACGGTTTCCGGCTGTGTGAAGGGAGTCGTATATTTTAATCAGGGAGAGGAACCGTGGAGAAGTATGGAGTATGGCACCAGCACCATTGGCAGCGCCGGCTGCGGTCCGACTGCGATGGCAATTGTAATATCTACCTTAACCGGGGAGACGGTAACGCCTAAAATGATGGCGGATTATTCCATTGAACACGGAGAATACGTTTCCGGGCAGGGAACCAGCCATTCATTTCCAACCAATGCCGCCCGTCATTGGGGGCTGTCGGTAAAGCGTGTCGGGAAGAACCGGATGTCGGAGGTAGTTCAATCATTAAAGCAGGGGAAGCTGGTTGTGGTAATCTGCGCCCCCAATACAATATCGGGAAGCAGCGGACACTATATCGTACTCACAGGAGTAGATGCACACGGATACATAACGATTGCTGATCCGGGAAGCCGGAGCAGGACGGGGAAGGTTTACAGCGTTGATACCATTCAATCGTATGGCAGAAATCTGGAAGACGGCGCTTTCTGGATTATTGGAAAATAGAGGAGGGAAGTTGTGATAAAGTGCAGAAGCATACGCATGGTTTTAATTCTGTTAGCTGTTTTTCTTCTCTCAGAGCCTGTTTATGGCAAAGCGGTTACTGCGAAAAATCAGGATATTCTGGTGATTGCGGAATGGAAAGATGGGCATGGCTTTGGCGAGAATGGAAGAATGATTTATGATGGCTGGGCCTTTGATTCGGAAAACGGCAGCTATGTAAAATTTGAGGACGGCAGTGTAGTGGTGAAAGCAGACCGTATTTTGGAGACAGATGACTACGCTGCATATTTTACGGATACGGAAGCTGCGTCTGGAACCCTGGCGATTCGGGGGGAAGTTATCAAATATTTTTCAGGCAGTATCCAGGTTATGGTTGAAAACTTGGATACGCATATGGAAAAGACCTGCTGTCTGACCCGTGAAAATGAGTACCGTTATAATCTCCCGGTGCCCAAGGGACGCTATCAGGTTAAGGAAGCTGAGGCCATATGGAACAAAACACATTATAAGGTCAGTATGGGGACGGATGTTCTGGAAATAAAGGATGATAACATCTGCCTGATAGAGATACAGGTGTTGCCGGAAGGAGGTAAGCTGGCTGATGACGCGGCATGGGATTTGGTAAAGGAAAGCGGCACTGAAACAGGGAGAGCCGAACCGTTTCCCATTGATGTTCATGAAAGCAGCTATGACAAAAGGAAAGAAATAACATCAATGCACTGGCCGGAGATTTACCTGCTGATTGTGATTTTTATTGCGGTATATGGGTTGTATCGGTATTGGACGAAGCGCAGACGATGAAGGAGAGGAAAGAGGTGATTAGGTAAGGTGTCAGAACCAAAGGAGCGAATTGATTTATATTTTATACCGCCCAATTTTGCGGAAGAGGGTACCGTATTGTCAGGGAGATTACGAACCAGGAATGCAGTCGAAACAGCAGTCCTGGTATTTTTTATGTTAAAGCCGCTGACAATGCTGGATACGACTTTGAAGATTAAGATATATATCGGTGTGGCTGTCATTCTTCCGGTTATGATTGTTTCCCTGATTGGAATACAGGGAGAGAGTCTGACTGCGTTTTTAATGAGTTTTTTCCGATATATCAGGCAGCGCCGGGTGCTGGCTCCCCCGGATACCGGGTACCGGCTGGAACGGAACCGGCGGCTGAAAAAGCTTGCCAGAGAGAGGAGGCAGAGGAAGGGAGATGGCGGAAAAAAGCATGGCAGAGCGGAAGCGGAGTCCGGCAAGCCAGTTAAGAACGATAAAAAAGGCATATTCAAGAGAAAGAAGAACGAAAAAACTTGGCAGAATTGAAGTCAGGCCGGAAGAAAAGAAGGAACGAAAAGAGATGCGAAGCTGCAAGCCTTTCCGCCCGGAGGGACCGGTCGATGTTGGGCCGGTTCCCAGGTCTTTAGCTGCCGGCTGTATTCCCATAACAGGCATAACAGACGGAATCATTCATACAAGTGATGGAAGGCACGTCAAGATTGTGGAGGTAATGCCGGTCAACTTTTTGCTTAGAAGCCCGGTTGAACAGCGGAATATCATCTATTCTTTTATCGGTTACTTGAAGATTGCACCTGTGAAGCTTCAGATAAAAGTGCTGTCAAAAAAGGCGGATATTTCAGGCTTTCTTGAAAATATCCGCAGGGATAAAGAGAAAGAAACGGATGAGCGGTGCCGTCTTTTGCAGGAAGATTACGCATCACTGATTCGATCTGTCGGCTCCCGTGAGGCAATTTCACGCAGGTTTTTTCTGATTTTTGAATATGAGACCTATCGGAGCAGCCGCAATCAAAATGATATTGTGGCAGTCTTAAATACTGCGGTGCAGACTGCTAAAAAGTATTTGTCACAATGCGGCAATGAGGTGATTATCCCGGAGCATGACACGCAGGCCTGTGTGGAGGTGCTTTACCATATCTTGAACCGGAGAACCAGTACGATGAAGACGCTGAACCAGCGTATGAATGAGGTGGTTGCGTGGTATATTCGGGAGAACGGGGAAGAAAGTGTAGAGAATATACCAATTACAGAATTCTTTGCCCCGGAATCCATTGACTTTAAGCATGGAAACTATATTGTCATGGACGGGGTATATCATACATATCTGTTTATTCCCTCCGCCGGTTACCGGAGCCGTGTTCCGGCTGGCTGGCTGTCGCTTTTGGTAAATGCCGGTGAGGGGATTGATATTGATGTATTTCTGTATAAGCAGGACAAGGCGAAAAGCGTGGAGCGGATTGGACGCAGAATACGTCTGAACAGTTCAAAAATCAAGGAGGTATCAGATACCAACAGCGATTATGATGACCTGGCGGAGTCCATTCAGGCGGGATACTACCTTAAAAATGGTTTGGGAAGCAGTGAAGATCTGTATTATATGAGTATTCTGATTACCGTGACCGGTTACAGTGCAGACGAGGTTGAGTGGCGGGCGAAGGAGATGAAAAAGCTTTTAAATTCCCAGGATATTGATACCATGTCCTGTCTGTTTAAGGAAGAAAATGCGTTTCAGTCGGCCCTGCCGCTGCTTAACTTGGATAAGAACTTATACCAGAGATCGAAGCGGAATCTGCTGACCAGCGGCGTGGCAAGCTGTTATCCATTTACGAGTTATGAAATGTCAGACCGGGACGGAATCCTGATGGGAGTTAACAAGGCGAACAGTTCCCTGGTTATCGTGGATATTTTTAATTCGGAGATTTACAAAAATGCCAACATGGCAATCATGGGGACTACGGGGGCGGGAAAAACCTTTACCCTCCAGCTTATGGCTTTACGGATGAGGCGCAAGGGGATTCAGGTATTTATTATCGCGCCGGATAAGGGGCATGAGTTTGCAAGGGCTTGTGAGAACATTGGCGGCGCTTTTATCCAAATCTCCCCGGCTTCATTGAATTGTATCAATGTGATGGAGATACGCAAGACGGATAAGGCCGCCAGCGATATTTTAGACGGTCCTCTGGTACAGCATTCCGAGCTTGCCTCTAAAATACAGGACCTGCATATTTTCTTTTCCCTGCTGATTCCTGATATGAGTCATGAGGAAAAGCAGCTACTGGACGAGGCGCTTATCATTACATATAACCGGGAAGGCATTACCCATGAAAACCAGAGCCTGATTGACCCGGAAAATCCAGGACGTTATAGGGCGATGCCGATTCTTGGAGATGTTTATGAAGTGCTGATGGAGAAGACGGAGACAAAACGGCTGGCGAATATTTTAAACCGCATGGTACACGGCTCCGCCTCCAGCTTTAACCAGCAGACCAATGTGGATTTATCCAACAAATATGTGGTGTTGGATATTTCGGAGCTGTCAGGGGATTTACTGACGGTCGGTATGTTTGTGGCGCTTGACTTTGTGTGGTCTAAGGCGAAGGAAGACCGGACGGTGGAGAAGGCCATTTTTATTGATGAAGTCTGGAAACTCATAGGGGCGGCCTCTAACGAGATGGCGGCGGAATATGTGCTGGAGATTTTTAAAATCATACGTGGATATGGCGGTTCCGGCGTATGTGCTACCCAGGACCTGACGGATTTCTTTGCCCTGAAGGACGGGAAGTACGGGCGCGGCATTATCAATAACGCAAAGACGAAAATTATTCTGAATATGGAGAACAATGAGGCGGAACAGATTAAGGAGGTTCTGCATTTGTCGGAGGCAGAGATGATGTCCATTGTACGGTTTGAACGTGGAAACGGTATGATTTCAACGAACAATAATAATCTGACGGTTGAGTTTCGGGCAAGCCAGCTGGAGAAGGACTTAATCACGACGGACCGGAAGGACTTGAAGGAATTGCGTGAACGGCTGGAGCGGTATGGAAAGGGGGCCATGGGAAAACGTTTTGATGATGCATAAGAGACGCAGATAATGCGTATAAGCAAGGACGCGGCTGCCGTGGCACAGGGCTAATACGTCATGAAAGCGTAATCGTCTATTGTTACGTCATAAAGACGTACTAAACCAGAAATAACAGGAGGGCAGGATGGAGGAAGGCACGTTACAGGATAAAGAGGTTCTGGACTTAATAAAGAAGTACAATGTACTTATGAGGTCGCAGGTGTATGCGTATTTCAATCAGGAGCGCGCGGTGGGCAGAGCGCTGAAGCGTCTGGAAAAGGACAACCGCATCGGCAGTAGCCCTATGACAAAGATGGTGTACTTAAATGAGAATTCCTATACGGCCAGAGACGAGGGGACACTGCAGGCCTTCTGGGTGTTGATTAGCCTGATGAAAAAGAGGACTGTATCGGAACATTTTCTAGCGGACCGGGATGAGTATCCGGTTCGTATTATATTTGTTAGCGGTGAGGAATTATTCGATATCCTGTACATCGGGTTGAATGATGTAAAGCTGGTAAACAGCGTATTCCAGAGAAAATGCAGGGATTCATGCAGACATATCATTGCGGTTCCAGACTTTACCGTGATTGAAAAAGTGAGTTTGCCGGCGATAGGATATTGCTTGGTGAAAGGAGATGGAGAAATCGAATATTATACAAAATCATGAGAAGACCGATTCCTTCTCAAAAATGGGACAGCAGCTTGACGAGGTGCAAAAGACGGCCGGGAAACTGGACATATCAGTGGCAGAGGCCAGGACTCTTTTGTCTGCCAGGACAAAGCAATATATCAACAGCCAGTATGAGAATTTTAATGATCTGATATTAGAGGCCGCCAGATTATCGGAGCGGTTGACAGAGAAAATGCGCCGTCTGGTACTGGAAGTGACCTTTGATACCAGAAAATATGAGGCATATAAGGAGGATTTAATTGGGATTCATGGAATAGAAGTGGCCTGTCAGGACGGAGTTATGACCATTGCCCTTCCGTTTTTGGTTCCGCACAGAAAGAGCGATTACACGGATTACATCTATAAGCCGCTTTACCTGGCGCTAAAGCACTGGCGCACAAGGCAGGAAGACAACGAGGGCGAGGTTCCCCAGTATGAGTGCTGCACGGTCTGTTTTCTGCATGTGTATGATTCCGGGCTTCCGCTTGCCAGGGTGAGAGATCATGATAATCTGGAGGAAAAACATATTCTGGACGTGGTGGGCTCCTTCTTCTTAAAGACAGACAGTGGGCTTTATTTAAACTGCTATCATACTACTATACTGGGGAAAGAAGACAGGACCTATCTTGTGATCATGGAGAATGAAAAGTTCCCTGGCTGGCTGTGGGATAATATGCAGAACTGTGCGGCTTGCTCCGGGTAACGGGTATCGAAAAAGTGTATGTATTTTTTACTGAATTTTCGATAGGGTACAGTTACGAAAAGATATATTGTTTTTCAAGGCACTGGCAGCGAAAATTCCGGGATTTTTACCCAGGTATGGAGTCAGTAGGGTAAGGCTTTAGAATGATACGGAATAAAAGGGCAGACAGGTGAGGTAGTGAATATGGACCAGGAGAGTAAGGCAGTCCGTCTGCTGATGCTGATTGGAGTGAGTGGGGAAATGCCGGCAGATTGGGCGGTATATGCAGTCGGTTCCTGCTCTTATAGCGCGGCATTGATTAGCCGGTTAAAACGGGAAGGTTATATCAGCCTGCACTGTAAAGACGGGCTTAAAGGGTATGTGCTTAAAGCAAAGGCAAAGAGAATGCTGCTGGAGTTATGGCCGGAAGATTTCACCCCATTTCTTTGCGGTTCCGTAGAGACGAACCATATAAAAAGCGAACCGTATAAGCGTCTGAGGCTGCACCGGATGAGCATGGTATGGATTTATATGTCTGTGGCCGGCGTTCCAGTTTATAAGAGCAGCAAACCGCACTTTTTCTCCCCTATGTTCCATCCCGTTCCGTCCGGGGAGGGACAGGAGATGATTGGGAGGGATATGGAGGGATATTACGGCACTCTGGAGTTTAAATGTGGTATGGCGAAGGAGATTGGCGGTTCCAGAGCCTGCGGAGTGTTGCTTACTGCCGCAAAAATGTATATTGTGTACAATTCGATGGACAGTCTGATGAAGTGGGCAAAGAAAACAGAACGAACTATGCGAAGCCGTATGGAGGTGGTTTTTCGAAATAAGGGGTATCACGCACCTGCAGACGCGGTGATGTTTGGGAACCGGACGGATATGCTTTTAAGGCTTTTAGAAAGTGACGGAGGGATTAAGGGGAATCTGTTTGCTTTGGACGATATTTATGAACGGATTTATTTTATACCGCTGATTAAGGAAGCCCAGATACAGGTGCGGCTGATGATGAATCCGGAGGAGGACAGAAGGCTGAGGGACTTCCTCTGTACGGCATTGTGGAAGGTAAATGGAGCAGTCGGGGCATTAGACGATGGTGTGGATCGTGACGGGAACCCGGTGTACTTTTGTTATGATCTGGAGCTTTGGAGATTAAAGAGGGTCTGCAGTAAAATAGAGCGGGAAGGGAGGGGAACCATTTACTGTTTTGATTATCAGGAGGAGGCGCTGAGGGCATGTATGGGGGGTGAAGCTGTTGTGAAGGGGATTGTGAGGGAGAAGGTGATTCAGTATCTGGGATATGTAGATAAAATATAGGGGCTGATTAATCATCAAACTATGGAGTACTTTGCGTTATAATTAGTTTGGCGATGCCAATCAATCATGTGATAACGTGAATCTAAAAATTAGAAAATTTTCTTAACAATATGTACAAAAGTTTTTGATATTGTTATATAATGAAAACAGGGTGAAATTAAAATAACATGAGGTGTTGTATGGAGCGGATAGAAATTTTTGAAAAAAATGTACCAAACATAGGTTTGTTTACTCGGACAGCAACTCAAGGGGAAGAAATCGAGTTAGTAAAAGAATTCATTGAATTTTATTGCGATAGGTTTTTGAAAAATAATAAGGTAAATAATTTGGCGGTTTTTGTTGAACCAAGGGTTAGTTCTGGTTTTCCTGATATAGTATTCGCAACATATTCGCCAGATATATTAGAAAATTGGTCTAAAGAAAGGGAAAAATTAGATATTTATGATTTGAAAGTGCTGTCGCATTTCATTTTATCAAAGGGTTGTACCGGAGAACAATTAATTAATACTTTAAAATTACCTGAAAAACAAATATTAAAATCAATTGAATGTTTAATAGATGCAAAAATGATTACACGAGTAAATGGTAAATGGAAAGCAGAAAAACTGAAAAATATCTACAGCATAAAAAAGTTGGTTTCAGTAGAGGCTAAAATTAGCGATATGAAAAAGGTTGCAGAACAATCATTGATTAACACTTGGTTTGCTTCACAGTCGTATGCTTTGACCAATATTGAAAGACCTCAGGAAGTAACTCTTAATAATTTTCAAAAACAGGGTGTTGGTTTATACTGCAAACGGAATGGTTTTAGAAAGGTGGTCGAAGCACAAAAACTTGCTTTGCCATCCAGTTACTTATCTTTGCAGTTTAATGAATGGATTGGGAAATCGGTTGCAAGTGGATGCTAAAGAGAGGGTAATGTAGAGATGAGACGATTTGATGAAATGAGTCGAGAGTATGATAAGGTTTCAATATTGGCTAGAGGGGGACAAAAACTAGTTTTTAGTGCTTCGCATAAAGATTACGGTGAGTGTGTTATAAAGTTATACTTTTCTCTAAATGATCCACGATCAATGAGAGAAATCGAAATAGGTCGGAGTTTAAATTTAGATGCGGTGCCGAAAATGTATGAAACAGGTACAGTCATATATGATGATACTGAAACTTTATATATTGTAGAAGAAAAAATATGCGGTACAGAATTACGGGAACTTTTAAGACAGGGAATGAAATTCTCTTTGGAAGAAGCAGTGGATTTTTTAGAACAAGGTCTTTTTTTTATTAAAAATATCGAAAGTAAGGGGATTGTCCATAGAGATATTAAGCCGGAAAATATTATAAGAACAACGGATGGAAAGATATACTTTCTTGATTTTGGCATAGCTAGGATTATTAATGGTACATCACTCACGAAGACAGAGGCTTTAATGGGTCCACATACCCCTGGTTATGCAGCTCCTGAACAATTTAATAATTTAAAAAAGGACATAGATTCACGGGCAGATATTTTTTCATTAGGTGTGGTTACATATGAATGTATAACAGGTAAAAACCCATTTCGGGAAAATGCGATTAATGTATTGGAAGTGTTACAAAGAACTGAGACAATCACACCAGTACAATATTCCATCAAAGGAGATACACAAAGTCAGTTTATGGCTTTGTTAGGTGCAATGATGGGAAAATATCCTTCGCGCAGACCAAGGACAGCAGAGCAAGCAATAGGTTGGTTAGAAGCGGCAAAACCAACATTTATCTATTAAGGGGGAATGTATAATGGAGTTATTTATACAAATGGGACATGGCATGCAATCGTTGGCTGAAGAACATATAGAAGACTTTGGTAGTGGAACTATTATTATTAGCCCTATGAATATAATACCAAAAAGTATTGGTGGATTTGCTGAAAAAATACACAAGAAAAATGGGAGCATTTTAGTTGATCCGCAATTATATTATCCGCGTAAGTTTCAAAAAAATCTTGCCAAATATGCATATTGGCCTCAAGATGAATTTACGATGCTTGAAAGCGGTGGACTTGATAATACTATACAAAAACTTGTTGAGTTAAACCGTAAAGTAGATTCAGAAGCATTAATTTTGCCGGCGTTTACTGCGACAAAAATAGATGATTTATGGAATCGAATTCAGAAGATGGCAATTAATTGTGCCAAGAAATATGGTGTGGAATTTAGTAGAATACATACGATTTCGTTGTCTGGCGATGTTATGAATGACGAAGAACAGATTGAAAAGGTGATAGCCTATGTAGAGGAATGGGAGGTTGATGGGGTCTATATTGTTTGTGAACATCCTGAAAGATATTATTTAGTAGATAAACCTTTATGGGTGTCAAATTTATTATCTTTAATTGCTGGAATTAAAAGACAGCACAAGAAGACAATAGTGGGCTATGCAAGTCATCAATTACTTTGTTTATCACTGGCTAAATGTGATGCAATTGCCTCCGGTAATTTCTTGAATTTGCGTTGGTTTCAACCAGAACACTTTGAAACTGTAGAAGAGAAAAATATTAGTCGGAGAGCTATATGGTATTATAGCCCACAAGCTTTATCGGAGTTTAAAATTCCTTTTTTAGATATAGCCAAGCGTATGAATTTATTGAATAAGTTGAAACCTGCAGCTAGTATGGAAAATCCGTATAGTGATATGCTGTTTGGACTGGGTTTGCCATCATCTACTGGGTTTGGTGAAAAGGAAGCTTTTAGACATTATCTTTTTTGTTTGAGAAAACAGTGCCAAATGAGTGTGCGTGAAACTTATAAGGAAACCAGAGATGCACATTTATTGTTATTAGAAACGGCTGAACAGTTGCTGGCTGGTTTACGGGAAAAGGGAATAAGAGGGCAGGATAGAGACTTCGGGGAAATTATTGATGTTAATAGAGCGGCAATTGCAGCATATGATATGGCATATCAATTTCCTTTATCCCAGGAATGGAATTGTTTATAGTTAAGTAATGTGAGAGCGGTGGCAGTTTTACCGCTCTTTTTTTTGACTTTTTGTATTAGATAGACGGACAGAATAAGAGAATTGTTATCTTGTGAAAAACATAGAGGGAGGAGGATATTATGGACAGTGATTTTACAACCGGCAACCAAACTGTGGACCGGATGAGCCGAATCAATATCACAGGTAATATCATACCAGCAGCCTGGTATAAGACCATACGCAAATCGACCGGAAAGCCGTATCTAAACGCAATCGTAATCCTCTCTGATATTGTGTACTGGTACCGGGCGGCAGAAATCAGGGATGAAGGGAGCGGTCAGCTTATCGGCTTCCGGAAACGCTTCCATTCAGATTTATTGCAGAGAAGCTACCAGCAGCTGGCGGATCAGTTTGGGATTTCCAAGAGGGATGCCAACAATGCCGTTGTGGAGTTGGAGAAATTGGGGGTGGTTAGACGGGTGTTCAGAACCCTTTGTATCAATGGGCAGCAGGTGCCTAATGTTCTGTTCCTTGATTTAGATGTGGATACGCTGCTTGCACTCACATACCCGGCAGAGGAAATACCCGGTGAAACAGCGTCAGAGGAAAAATACGGGAGACATCCCACTCAAATAAGTGATACCCCTGGCGTCTGTGCGGTATCCCACCAGAATGAGAGGGATATCCCACCAGTATCGGTGGGAGGTGTCACTCAAATAAGTGGGAGGGTACCACAAGAAAACGGGGGACCTCCAACTGAAACTGGTGGGACAAATACAGAGATTACTTCAGTAGATTACAACAGAGATTATCCCATCTTATCTTATCAGGAGGTGGAAGAACGGTTTAAGGCGCAGATTGAGTATGGCATACTAAAGCATGATTATCCAGATGATGAGCGTCTTGACGAAATGGTACGGATTGCGGTTGATGTCCTGACATCAGGTGCAGAGACCATTCGGGTCAACAAGGAAGATCGGAATGTGGAACAGGTAAAGGCGCAATTTTATAAATTGAATCTATTTCATATGCAGTATGTGTTAAATGCGTTGAGACAGAATGAAAGAAAAGCTCATAATATCCGGGCAGTAATTATTACAAGCTTATATAATGCGGTCAATACCCTGGGCAATTACTATGGGAATCTGGTTCAGTATCACACTGCAAATCATGAAGGAAGGGAAGGTGGACGGTCGGTCAATGTTGGATAAAATAAAACAGATGGACAGGAAAACAGTGAAACGGATTCTGTTTGGCCTGTCTTTTTTCGTGCTGGTTTTTTACGTGGGAGGTCTGCTTACACAGATTTTTAAAGATGCCGGTTCAATCCGGTTTAATCCGTTTATCTGCATGTATTATGGCCTGTTTTCTTTGACGGGGCTAAAAAATACAGTGTTATCCCTATTTCTCTTCCTGATTATCGGAGGCGTCGTTATTTATCGAGGAAGTGCTGCCGGAGATCAGATGGACGAGGAGCGCAATTTTGAGTATTCCAAAAAGGGAACCTATGGGACGGCCGGTTACATGACAAAGGAGGAGCGGGCTAAGGTAATGGCCGTTGATAAGGATTTAAAAAATGTAGACGGTATCCTTTTGGGGCTGGATATTGAAAATGAGCAAATACTCAGCCTTCCTAAAAATTCCATGCTCAACCGGAATATTGCCGTGTGCGGCTCCCAGGGAAGCATGAAATCCAGGGCCGTTTCCAGAAACATGATTCTTCAGTGTGTAAAACGTGGGGAAAGCATGTTTGTGACAGATCCCAAATCAGAACTTTATGAAGATATGGTGGCCTACTTAAAAACGAATGGTTACATCGTGAAGCAGTGGAATCTAATCAGCCTTGAGAACTCGGATGCATGGGACTGTCTGGCGGAGATTGATGACGGCGGACTGATTGACATTTTTGTAGATGTGGTAATCCGCAATACAACGGACAAATTTGATCATTTTTATGATAATACGGAGATGGATTTGCTAAAGGCTCTCTGTCTGTATGTTTACCGGGAATACCAAGATGGGGACCGGACGTTTCCAGAGGCGTATAAGCTGCTTTTAAACCAAAGCCTGGAGGCCCTGGACGCAATTTTTGACGGACTTCCAGAAACTCACCCGGCGAAAGGGCCGTACCGGTTGTTTTCTAAAGCTGAGAAGGTGAAGGGAAATGCAATCCTGGGCCTGGGCACCCGGCTGCAGATTATGCAGAATAAACTGGTGCAGGAAATTACTAGCCACAAGGACATTGATTTAACGCTGCCGGGGCAGAAAAAATGTGCTTATTTTTGCATTACATCGGATCAGGATTCCACGTTTGATGTTCTTGCGACCTTATTTGTTTCCTTTTTATGCATAAAGCTGGTACGTTTTGCAGACCGGCAGCCAGAGCGAAAGCTGCCGGTTCCGGTTTTCTTTATTCTGGACGAATTTCCGAACAGTGCGATACGTTCTGCGGTTAAAAACAGGGATACTGACAAAGCCGCAGCCTGAATTTTCAGAAACTGCACGGCTGAAATCTCAAATGACGGGGTAACGCCCGGAAGGGGATTCGTTGATCTCCGGATAGCGCCGGATTTTACAGGAAATCCGGGGTTATAAGCCCGGTAAAGACGTGCGAAGTACACCCTAATGAGGAACAAGGAAAGGTCCATGGAGGCATGGGCTGTGTATGACAGTGCGGACGGTGCTGGTATATGGCTAGAATGGCGGAGCCTGACAAAGTACCGAAGGAAAGACTCTAAACGAAATCTGCAGAAATGTGGAAATACCAGAAATGGTATGCCGGTGAGGCAAAGTAAAGTGGTTCGGATGAAATGCCTTCTGTATTTACAGGATACAGGGAGCCTGCAGGATCATGCGAGGCTCATACCGGCAGGGTCAAAGGTGCGGCCTAAGTGCCAGCAATACTAAGCTGTGCGGAACGTAGTAAGCAGCTGACGTGGAGAATGCCTGTAAATGTAATATTCCACGGTTGTGAAGAAGGTGGCAGATGCCATATAAGCACATCTGCAGCTGTGAAAGTAGTGCCACAGTACCGATGAAACCATGATAATAAGTGGCGGAGGGATAGGCACAAGCCAGCGCATTATGCGTTGGTGGAGCGCCGTATGATTGGAAACAATCAAGTACGGTGTGGGGCAGGGGAAAAATCCGAGCATATTGCAGAGATTTACCTATTGCCATTAGGAGTAGTGCCAGATTTCAAGAAAAAATTAGCAACGGCCAGAAGCCGGCAGATTGGAATGTGTATCCTGTACCAAAACGTACCTCAGCTCCAAAACCGGTATCCGGACGGACAGTGGGAAGAAATTTTGGGAGGGTGTGATACCTCATTGTTTCTGGGCTGCAATGATATGACGACAGCTACCTATTTCAGCGGCCGTTCCGGCGAGATTACGGTAGGGGTTTCCTCCATCCGCAAAAGCTTTCAGACCATGAGAATGACGGATTATGTTCCTGATTATTCAGAGTCTTCTTCGGTTGGAAAGCGGATGTTGCTGCTACCTGATGAGGTGCTTCGGTTCCCGCTTGACCAGGCATTGTTGATTATTCGGGGGCAGAAGGTATTGAGAGTGAAAAAACTTGACTATACCAGACACCCGGAGGCCGAGTCTCTGGAACCGGAAAAAACAGATGTGCATATCCCGGAATGGCGGAAGGCGGGAACAGCAAAAGAGATGAGGGTTGAGGCTGTGGAGGAAAAAGAGAAAGAAAATCCGGATTTTGATTGCGTTGATAAGGAAGAGGAGCCTTTGACCCTTCAGGAACAGGTGCGTTCAAGAAAAAAGGTCAGAACGGGAATGGGGAGAAGGCCAGAAGAGGAAGATTCTCGAAGTCACGAGGAACACGGACGGATTGAGAGGGTGGAGGATCTGTTTCGGTGATTAGTTGTGCCGGGAATAAATCAAATTTTGAGGAAAAGATTAAGGCGCTTTGGAAGAGGCGCCTTTTTCGTTAGCCTTTCATTTGCATTGTATCATGACTGCCGCGGAGTGGTGTAAAGAACATATCTGGATGCTTTACCAGATGAAAGCAGGGCGGTACTGCTCTCCGCAATAAGAAAAAAGAGGTGATGCAAATGTGATTTTATAGGAAGACGACACAAAACAACAATATTTTGAGTAAAGGAGGTCTTTACAAGCGAATTTAAAAGTTTTTATAAGAGTGTACAAGGCAATGAGGGAGATAAGTGTAAGTATAATACGAGGCTGGATACTTATGGGTGCGGCTGCCAGCATAACTGCGATTACTGTTACGCGCGCTCCCTGTTAAATTTCAGGGGATTTTGGGATGCTGCGAATCCGCGTGTTGCAGATATTAAAAAGGTAAAAAGAAAAATCAATCACCTCCAGCCGGGGGCTGTCATCCGGCTGGGGGGAATGACGGATTGCTTTCAGCCGTGTGAACTGAAACATCGTGTTACTTATCAGACAATACTTGAGATGAACCGCTGCAGGATAGGATATCTGATTGTGACGAAATCGGCACTGATTGCGGAGCCAGAGTACATGGAGCTATTGGATAAGGAATTGGCGCATATTCAGATCACGGTTACCTGCCTCGATGATGCCAGGGCATTGCAATATGAGAAATCCAGCCCTCCGTCTCAAAGAATACAGGCAATTCAGCGATTGCAGGAAGCTGGATTTGATGTATCAATCCGGCTCAGTCCGATCATAGAACCATTTATGGACTTTGAGAAATTGAATGCAATCGGAATTGAAAAGTGCATTATTGAGTTTTTAAGAATCAACTCATGGATTAAAAAGTGGTTAAAGGATGTGGATTTCAGTAAATATACGCTGCAGCAGGGCGGCTACCGCCATATGCCGTTACCAGAGAAAATAAGAATTGTCGATAAAATACGGATACCGGAAAAGACCGTATGTGAAGACGTGACAGAACATTATTTTTATTGGAGAGAACATGTAAATCCCAATCAGGATGACTGCTGTAATCTGCGGATTTACAAAGACTCTATTGTTTAGAGGAGGTTTCTATGCAGGGACTGATGATATATGAAAATCCGGTGATCCGTCTGGGGTTTACAGCAGTTATGAAAAAAGAATTCGATATGGACATTGATTATACAGATCGCAATGCAGTGCTTCGGGCGGTTAATGCACTGATTCCTTATGAGAGTGTAGATGCATTTCTGCTGGATACGGAATGGGATAAGGACAATCCGGAGTGCAGCAGTGAAGAGTATTTGGTTGAGAATCGGATTTGCAGATGGATTGATGGGGTGTTTGTTTATTTTAGTAGATTGTTGTGGGAAAAAAGTAACTTTGATTAAGCGTGTAAATATCATTTAATTATAAGGTATCTTGTAATAATATATCTCATGGAAAAAAGAGAGCTATTGTGATAAAATAAAGTATCGCAGATTAGTCGTGAGATTAAAGGGAGGACATTATTATGAGTAGACCTGTTATATTGGATTATATTACACCAAGGTTGGGGGATTCTGCCAAGGTATTTGTATATGATTATAGCAAAGATATGAATGTTTTGAAAGATAATCAGGATTTAGAGTTTATAGGATGTGGTGAGGCTGATTGTACGACACAAACTGAGACACGCGTGGCGCGAGAAAGCGATGATAATGAATATAGGATATGTGAGTTGGAGACAAAGACGGAGGTGACCCGTGAACGTGATGAGGAAGAGATGTGCTTTATGGAGTTAACCACGAAAACAGCAGAAGGAAGAGAGCGTGATGATGAAGGGATTAGCTCTTTGGTAGAACTGATTTCCAAGACGTTTGCAGATAGAGAAAGAGATGATGAAGATGGTTATTATCTTGACTAATAAAGATGATGTAACATCTGATTTTATTGTGCGGGAATTGAAAGAACAGGCAATAGAATATTATCGTTTGAACACAGAAGATATTCCGCAGTGGATAGATGTTAAATTTTCTTTAAAAGAGAACAGTTATGTACTAATTGACAGGAAAAGGCACATCGAAATAGATCTTGGAAAAATAACTGCTGTATATTTTAGACGTGCGCAAGTAGCAACATTAGAACACATTGACGCTAATGAACAGGAAAAAAGATATTTGCGGGGAGAGCTTGCTTATTTATTAGAGGGAATTTATAAAATACTAGATAATCAATACTGGCTAAATAATATTTATAAGATAAGAGAAGCAGAAAACAAAATTTATCAATTGCAAATCGCAAGAGAATTAGGTTTTATAATTCCAGAATCGCGTATAACCAATGTTCCTGAGTCAGTAGTTGATTTGATGGGGGGTTTTAAGGACGATTGTATTATAAAACCAATAAAATCAGGTAATGTTGATATTGAAACATCGTCTAAGATAATTTTTACGTCAAAGGTTGAAAAAGATTTTTTCGAGGATAAAACAAGAATTGCAGCTTTTCCAGTTTATGTGCAAGAAAATATACATAAACAATATGATTTGAGATGTATTGTAATAGGAAATGATGTATTTTGTGCCCAAATTGAATCACAGGAATATGATGATTCGAAAATTGATTGGAGAAAAGGAAAAAACTTTTTGATGCATAAGAAACATGAGTTACCTAAAGACATAAAAGAAAAGTGTATACAGATAACTAAGAAATTAAGTTTAAATTACTCTGCAATAGATTTAATACTGGATAAGAATGGTCAATATATATTTTTAGAATGTAATCCAAATGGTCAATGGGCATGGCTGGAAGTACGACTGGGTTTTCCTATAAGTAAAAAGATTGTAGAATTAATAAGGGAAGGCGGTTGCTGATGGGGATAGTAGCAATACTAAAAAATGTAAGAGAATTTTTTTGGCCTTTATTAGAACCTTTAGAAGAAACTAATATACGTCAAATAACAATTGATGACTGTAAATTCCTCGATGATGAAATTGATTTTGAGTTGAAATACCTTGAAGATAATAGAAAAAGTGAAGAGGATCGAAAAAAGGAAGTAGAATCCAAAGCGACGATATTTGTTGGTACTTTTGCCGTTGCGACTACAGTATTGATTAATATGGCTAAGGAGTTTATTTTTAGCCCTGTATTGGAACTTCAATCTTTAAATTATTTCGTTGTTTTTTTAATTGCATTAACTATAATATATTTATGTAGAGCCATTCAATTTGCGATAAGAACACTACAACGAAGAAAGTATAATACACTAGGTTTTCCAGATTTCATGTTGACAGAAGATAGAGATAAAAGAAGCAAATATTGGTTAGACAATATAATGCAATTAAAAAAAATCAGAAAGAAATCAACATAAAAGTAGACTATATGACAATGGCACAAGCGTATTTTCAGCGTGCAGTTATGACGGTATTATTATTGACTATTATGTTTTTATGCACATTCATATTTCAAAATAAATCAGTTATTAATAATATTGTCAACCTTATAAAGGAAGTGGTTACAAATCAGACGGCATTAGTCTTGGTAATAGGTATAGCAATTTTTCTCTTTGCAATCATTATTTTCCTCTTTTACAAACTTTATTCATTGGAAAAGAGAATAGATAGGACTGACCATACATAATAAAGACTGAAAATTTAAGGCCTATAGTTGTGATAATTCATTACATTGTGTTATGAGTAGTTAGAATTGTATAATAAAAATTGCGACTCTAATGCGGCCACATTGCGTCACCAATCATATTGACATAGGATTCTGTCTATTTTATAATGATATTATGAAATTTATATACTTACACGAAAAAAGCAGCTTCGGACTTTGAGGCTGCTTTTTTCGTTCCTGCGTTTAGGACAGGGGGATATTCCCTTCTGTTTCTATAAATATAAAGAGGAAAGGAAGGTTTTTGAGTGGCAAATCTAAAAGTGGAAGAGGTGAGAGCATCGAAGGAAACAGCAAAGGAAATGCAGATAGCTACCAACATGGGAATTTTGACAGTCGATACCGATGGACAGACAAGGCCTCCGCGTGAGCAGGAGGACGTAAACTGGCATGAGCTGACCAATGCATTCCGAACCAGGAAGGTGTTGTCCGGTATGCTGGGCGGTATTGAAAAGCTGGAGGGCGGCTGGGTTGTGGCTGTCATACAGTACAAGGGGTACCGGGTAATTATACCGATGGAAGAGATGATGATTAATCTGGAGGGAGACGGCAGGGAAAATGCGGATATCATAAACCGGCAGACACGGCTGGCGAATAACATGCTGGGCGCGGAACTTGATTTTATTGTGCGGGATATGGACCAGAAGACACGCAGCATTGTCGCGTCCAGAAAAGAAGCCATGCTCAGGAAACGGCAGCTTTTTTATTTTACCGAAGGCGTGGACGGATATCCGATGGTGCGTCCCGGCAGGATTGTGGAAGCCAGAGTGATTGCCGTTGCGCCCAAGGCGGTTCGCCTGGAGATTTTCGGTGTGGAGTGCTCTTTAAAAGCCAGGGACATGGCATGGGAGTGGATGGTAGACGCCAATGACAAATTTGCCAATGGAGATATCGTTCTGGTAAAGGTTTTAAAAATGACCGCAGAATCACAGGACAATATACGGATTGAAGTGAGTGCGAAAGAGGCACAGGCAAACACCAATAAGGAAAATCTTATGCGCCTGCATAAGCAGGGCAAGTATGTTGGAAAAATCACGGATGTCTATAAGGGAACCTACTTTATCCATCTTAACAACGGTGTGAATGCGGTAGCCCATTCCTGTAACACTGCAAGCCTTCCGGGCCGCAAGGACGAGGTTGGATTCCTGGTTACCAGAATCAATGATGAGACAGAAGTGGCTGAGGGGATTATCACCAGGGTCATCAAGAGATGTATGTAAGTAAATACCGCCGGGAACCGGCGTCAGGCAGCAGGCAGAGACAGCCTGCTTTTTCTATATCAAAAACAGACAGGTGCCAAACGGTACCGGAACAGGAGCGAAAATATGACAGAAGTATTAACAGGAACAACCAAGTGGTTTGATGCGAAAAAAGGATTCGGATTTATCACGGATCAGGACGGAGTTGACTACTATGTCCATTTTTCTGAAATACAGATGGACGGGTTTCGGAAGCTGAAAAATGGACAGGAGGTCAGCTTTGAAGCGGGGGAAGATGAGGAACACCGCTGCATTGCAAAGAACGTAGTATTGACGGAGTAGGGGAAGTGTGATGAGAAGGATTAATCATTTCAGGGCGGCGGGAATCATGGCCGTCCTTTTTCTTATGTGTACCTTTCCTTCCTATGGAAATGAAACGGCAACCCCGTCCAATGCCGACAGTTTAGTATCGGCCGGGCATATCCATGACCTGGTGACGGAGGAGACAGAAGCCACATGCCTGCTGAATGGAAGCAGGATTGTGACGTGCCGGTTATGCCAGGATTATAGGGAAGAAATAATCCTCCCCATGCTGGGGCACTGTGATGAGAACGGGGATTTTTTATGCGACCGATGCGGCGTAGTTTTGGAACTGTTCCAAAAAGGAGAAAAACAGACGGTTAAGACAGAATTGCCAGGGGAATGGGAAGAAATGACATTTACCTGCATTGATGAAGACTATAAGGGCGGTCAGCTTTTTTTGGCAGACCAGGTGATTCCTTATGCACTTTGCTCCGGCTTTGGTTCGGGCACAGGGTATGATACCTCTGGAGTCAGGGCCTGGCTGAACTTACAGTTTGCCGATGGATTATCTGTTTCAGACCAGATTCTTCCCATTAGGCTGTCAGAAGGAAATGACAGTATCAGTGACCGGGTATTCTGCCTTTCTCTGGCTGAAGTCAGAAGCGAACCATATAAAACCTATACATTAGGGAGCTGGGAGCCGGAGGCTGGAAGCCGTTTTTATTGGACAAGAACGATGTCTTTTGGAAATCATGCGTATCTGGTGCAGTATAACGGACACATTGCAGCGGAGCAGACCACAACAATGGAGACCGGGATCCGGCCTGCCTATGTATTAAAAAAGCCGGGAACGGATAGCACACAAGATCGTCTTTGGTATACCGGAGATGTACAGGAACGGAGTATTGCCGGTATCACCTATACCTTTCGCTGCATAGATCCTGATTATATGGACGCAGCGAAAAGGCGAGGGGCATTGTTTCTGTGTGATGAGGTTATAGGCGGAGACCAGTCTGTCTATGATACAGGGAATAACAACTGGGGCGGCTCCGGATTGAGGCTTTGGCTGAACAGCAATCTGGAGAATGAGGAGAATCTTATGGATACTGTAACAACAGTGCGTTACTCCTATTCTGGCTCAACAGCCGGTTATGAGACCGCTCTGAACCGTTTTACAAAGGCAGCGGTTCGGTCCGGATATTCTACAGATAAACTGTTCTGTTTATCTCTGGAGGAGGCGGTACGGTATCAGGATTTTTTGTGGAAACTCCATGGGGCCGACCATGATAATTATGTAAATTCCGGAACCTATACGATGGGCTATTGGCTCAGAACGCCGGTGACTGGAGGAAACAGGGCTTATCAGGTGTCCTGGGACGGCCGTATTTTGGCGGGAGAGGTAAGCAGCCAGAGTATTGGATTCCGGCCGGCGTTTGTTGCGTATCAATCAGAATAAGAAATTGAGGAGGAAAACATGGATAAGAGAATAAAGAAGGGGTCAGCTGTTTTGACTGCCTGGACGCTGATTGCTGTACTGGGCGTTTCGCCTGCAGGGGCGGCATTCCCATCTTATGCGTCGGTCATGGAACGTTCTGACCAGGAGATACATGCTGCAAGCAGTTCAGTTTCACGAGGGATTCCCGAAACCATAGATACTGACCGGGAGGAAGGCCATGGTGGGGAATTGGGAGAAGAGCAGCCAGCAGAGGAGACGGTTAAAAATGAGGTGACCAATACAGAGGGAACGGAGGAAGAGGAGCCGGAAACCGAAGAGCCGAAAGCCAAAGAGGAGGAAGTACAGAACGGCAGGGAGCTGCAGGAAGAGATAAGAACGGCAACCCCTTCCGAAGCAGTCCCCAAAGAGGAGGAAGTACAGAACGGCAGGGAGCTTATGGAAGCGACGCCTTCCAATGCCTTAAGAATGGCAGGAGATTTATGGGGCGGTATTGCGATGTCGGATCATTTTGACGGGGAGGGAACAGAAGAAGAACCTTATCAGCTGAGAAATGATAAAGACTTGAAGCTTTTGGCCTATCAGGTGGCAAACGAGGAGGTTGACGGTTATGATGGCTGTTATTTTGAGTTGACTAAGGATATCTCCTTAAATGACAGCGCTTCCTGGCTGCCAATCGGTTATTACAGAAGCCTGTCTGATTCGGAGCCGTATCCGTTTAAAGGAACTGTGGAAGGGAATGGCTACCGGGTATATAATCTGAAAATCAGTGATACAAGCCAGAGCTATGCAGGGCTTTTTGGATATACATATGGCGCGGTTATCCGGAACCTGACCGTGGATGGGCAGGTAAATGCGGCGGATAAGGCGGCGCTGCTTGTTGGGGAAGCAAATGATACCGTGATTACAGAATGTAAGACGCTCGGTCAGGTGCGGGCGGCCGGTGTCCTGGGCGGTATTGCCGGAGAGGCATATGACAGCATGATTTCGGATTGTAAAAATACAGGAAGCATTCTTGGCGGAACCGATATTTCCGGCAGTCTGGAAGCCTATGCAGGCGGTATCTGCGGTTCCGCGCATTCCACTTTTATCGGGGACTGTGTCAACGATACAAATGACAGCTACAGTTCTCTTTATTCGGAAGGCAGTGTGGGAGGCATCTGCGGAAATATCTATGACAGCCAGGTGTATAACTGCTATGTAGAAGGAAAAGTGGGAAGCTCATCCGCGGATTATATCGGCGGACTTATAGGCCGTATGCAGAGCGGCAGGGTGAAGAACGGAAGGTTTGCCGGAACCATAGGAGCTTCCACTTCATCGGCTTTAAAGACAGCAGGTCTGTTTATCGGAGTGATCGAAGGCGGGAATGTGGAACTGGGGGACCATCTGGAATATCTTTATACGAATTCAGAGGACAAGTACGCACTAAACCCCTTTGGGAACAAGCTGACGCCGCAGATCCGGTTAGAACATCATATCGGGGCATATTATTCCAACAACAGGGATTTTTCCCTGTACCAGATGGGCAGCTTTGTCAAACAGACCAACCGCTTTTTCTATGAGGAACTGGAAGAGGGAGTATTGGCGATTGGAGACAGTAATATCCATCACTTTGCCGCCAGTAAGACCGGGGACCCGGTGAGGGGGTATGCTGTTTCGGTTCCGGCCATAGATTATGGAACCTTATCTGTCATGGAATCCCAGAATAATTATGCGAAAGAAATCAACTGGGCGAATCCAGGTGCTATTGCGGCGGGTACCAAGGTGCTGGTTTATACAAGCCCAACCAATGATACGGAGAGCAATCCGCCAGTGTATTACGAGCTGGAGCCGGGTTCTTTAACCTGGGTGTCTGATGACAGCGGAAAACATGAGGATATTAATTCCGAGACAACAGATATCTTTTTTACCATGCCGGACGAGAATATCACAGTATCGGCCAAATACCGTGCAATGACAAACGGGGTTATTTTGAACCAGGATAACCTGACTTTTGGAGTGGAACAGATTAGAAGCGGCTCCCGCTGGACCCCGCAGATTGCCTGGAAGATTACAGATCCTCAACACCTGACAGCCACGGTCATTCCGGATTCCGCAGCCAATAAAAACGTAGTATGGAATGTGAAGGATACAGATGGCTCCTCTACGGATGTGATTTCTGTGGACAATAAGGGGACAGTCACCGTAAACCAGGAGGCAAAGTGGATTCAGGATCTGATAAAAGCCGGTGTGACGAACCAGGAACTCTACCCTTCCAAACCAATTTCGACGGAAGGGAAAAATTATGCTTCGGTCACGGTGACGACAGAGGCAGGTCAGAAACGGGCCAGTTGTCTGGTAACGGTAAACTTCAAGATAACAGATGAAACCACGGTTCCGGTATCCAATATTACATTAAACCAATCGGAAATCAGTTTTGATGTTGTCCGGGTGCTGGAGGGAAATCGTCTGGAACCGCAGGTGGCCTATCGGGTAACGCCATCTCAGAGGCTGTATGAGACCATCACACCGGAGTATGCGGACAATAAAGCGGTCAACTGAAAAGCAGGAGATGAAAACATGGTGACCGTGGACCGGGACGGGCTTGTAAGCGTTAATAATCAGGCAAGATGGATTGAGGATTTAGTAAATGTGGACGCCGAGAATTTAAAGCAGAATCCCTATGCGGCGTCCATTGCAGGCGGCAGCCGCTCCACCTATGTGACGGCTACGACCGTAGATGGCGGGAAACAGGCGGTCTGTGCCGTAAATATCAATTTTTCTACCGAAGATCATACGGTTGTTCATATTGAAGGAGTACAGCTGGATAAAAAGAACCTGACTTTTTCCATAGAAAAGATTATGGAAGGAGATCGTTTAAATCCCTCTGTCCGGTATGAGGTAACGCCGTCCCAAAAACTGAATGCAGTGGTGACGCCAGACCAGGCGGATAATAAAAAGATATTCTGGGAAACAAATGACGGTTCCGTATTGACAGCAGACCAGGGCGGAAGCGTGGAAGTGAACCAGGAGGCTGCCTGGATACAGGAACTGAAAGCCAGGGACGCTGCCAAATTAAAAGAAGACCGTTATGCTCTTTCCACGGCGTCCGGTAGCAAAAAGGGTTTTGTGACTGTTACAACGGAGGACGGACAGCATAAGGATACGTGTGAAGTGGATATTACATTTACCACTACAGACCGAACGGTTGTCCATCCGGAAAAGGTACAGCTTGATAAAGCGGAACTTGTATTTGAGATTGAGCTTATAAAGGAGGGGAGGAGAAACAGCCCGACACTGACCTGGAAGATTACGCCACCGCAGCAGTTGAGCGCGGTCGTTCTGCCGGAAGCAGCGCATAATAAGAATTATACATGGAGCGTCAGTGACCAGGATATAGTTAGTGTTGATCACGGACTGGTTACAGCCCGCCAGGAAGCCCAATGGATTCAGGATTTAAACGGGAAAGAGGGAAGTAAGGAAGCGGTTGTTATGGCAACGGCGGAAGATGGAGGGATTCAGGGAATCTGTAAAGTCCTCCTTCATTATAAAACAACAGACCGCACCTATTCCAGCTCCGGTTCCGGTTCTTCCGGCGGAGGAGGTGGAGGAAGCTCTTCCGGTTCTGGCAGACCAAAGGCAGCCACAGAGGCAGGGCCTGCGGGAACCTGGATTCAGGACGGCACAGGCTGGTGGTTCCAGTACAAGGACGGCAGTTATCCGAAGAATATCTGGGTGCAGCTTGGCTATAATGGGAATTTGGAATGGTACCATTTTGATGGGAACGGATATATGCAGACCGGATGGTTTACAGACGTGGACGGAAACCGGTATTTCCTGCATAATGTCAGTGACGGGACCCAGGGACGCATGGTTACAGGCTGGAATCTGCTTGACGGGCAGTGGTACTACTTCAATCCGGTATCAGACGGAACCCGCGGCGCTCTCTATGTAAACCGCACCACTCCGGACGGATACACGGTGGGAGCAGATGGCGTATGGCAGCCTTAACTTCCAGTCATCTGTGATTTTTGTTGTATTGAAAACCGGTTTGGGCTATAATGAAGTTAGAAGATAACGGTTGTGATACAGCAAAAGGAGGTGCAACCCATGGAAGTATTAAGAGAAATCATAAACAGCGACAGGCTGAAAACCCTGTTTGCAGTGCCGAAGTCTATGGAGAATATGGACGTGGAGGTGATTGTGTTGCCACTTGCAGATAAAAGAAAACAGAGGAAAGAAGTCGATGTGGAGGCTGCCCTAAAAAGCATTACGGGGATAATCCGGGACGAAGGGATGTCTTTAGACGACTACCGGAATGAGAGGCTTGAGAAATATGCAGGTATTGATTGATACAAATGTAATTTTGGACGTTTTGATGCAGCGGCCTGGTATGGAATTTTCCGGACGGATTCTGCAGATGTCAGGGAAAGGTAAAATCAGAGGTTTTATATCTGCGTCTGCAGTAACGGATATCTACTATATTTTGAACCGTCAGATAAAGGATCGGGCCAAAACAGTGGAGGGCATTAAAACAATATTGAGCCTGATTGATGTGGCTGATGTAACCGGGGATGACATAAGGGCGGCGCTGGACTGCGGCTGGAAAGACTTTGAGGACTGTGTCCAGCATCAGGTTGCGTCACATCACCATGCCCGGTATATTATCACAAGAAACGTGAAGGATTATGAGGGCAGTGAGCCGCAGCCTGTCACACCGGAAGCCTTTTTGGAGGCGTTAAGTGAATAAAGAATATGCAAGATACCTGTTTGTGAGAGCGGGTATCTTGTTTTTTCTTGTACTTATGCTCTCTGAATATCGGGAAAAAAAGGTGATAGTAAGCAGGAGAGAGGTGCCTGACAAAGTGGAGGTGTCAGAAACAGATGAATTAACGGAAAAGAGGGAAGGTTATCAATCGCCGGTACCGTTTCACCAGCTCTGGACGGAAAATACGGAGATTATCGGGTGGCTTTTTATCGAAGGTTCCGGGATAAATGGTCCAATTCTGCAGTCAGAAGATAATACTAAGTATTTGACGGCAGGATATGACGGGAAAGCCAATCCGGCCGGAGAGTTCTTTCTTGATTATGAATGTGAGTCTGATTTTTCCGGACAGCATAATATTATCTACGGACATAATATGAAAAATGGGAGCATGTTTCATGATCTGATCAATTTTAAGAAGGAGTCTTATTTTAGGGAACATCAGGAAATCATCATTTATACCCCTGAGAAGGAAATCTGCTTGCAGCCGATTGCAGTTGTCTGTACCGAGGCAGATGGAAGAAGGAGAATTACAGATTTTGCTGATAGGACGGAGTTCCAAATCTATGTTGCAGCTATGCTAGAAGGAGGGATGTACAGGGAAGTACGGACGAAGGATGTTACGAGGCTCTGGTCCTTTGTCACCTGCAGCTATGAATTTGAGGATGCCAGAACCATTCTGTATGCCAGGGAGTGCGGTTCATAAAAATCTTGCAAAAGTCTTGTTTTTTTCTAATGCTGTGGACGCAGGGAAGTTCTGTTTGCTATGATGATGGTGAGAGGTGGATAAACGGTTAAAAAATCAAGCTGGAGGTGGATAAAGTGAAGAATTTAATGCGTATTACCACGGTATCACTAATTTTATCATGTGTGATGGCGGTTTCCGTATTTGCAGGAAAGTGGGCAGGTGACGACGGAGGCTGGAGATATGTCCGGGACGATGGAAGTTACCAGGGAGACAGCTGGCTGGAGGATAAGGGGGAACGGTATTATATCTCCAATGGATATATGAAATTCGGCTGGATAAAGGACAATGGGAAAGATTATTTCATGGGGGTGACCGGAGCCATGTTAAGGGATACAGTCACGCCTGACGGGTTTAAAGTGGGAAGTGACGGAGCATGGCTCGGCCCGGAGTCTGTCTTTGATGAGCGGGGATTTACCACCCCGTATGATGATCACAGCTATTCTCTGGACGAAAATTCCCTTGGGCTGATCTATGATGCGGAGACAGACTATGCGGAGGAGCTTGGCAGATGGGGGATGTCGGATATCCGCATTTTAGCGGCAGTCAGGGGCGTCTATCCGGTGAGTGCGCTGAATGAAAAAGAGGTGGCCGTCTATCAGAAAGCAGCAGAGTTCCTGGCTGGCTTTAACTATGGGCTGAGTGACAGGGAAAAAGCAGAGCGTGTATATGAATATATCCAGGAGCGGGCTGTTTATGACACAGGGGAATTTAAGCCGGATTCAGATACCATATATGGGGTGCTGGTTCTGGGAAAATCGGAATGTGTGGGATTTGCCAGGACGTACAAGCTGCTGTGCAATGCGGTTGGGCTGCGGTGCGGCATCAGTAATAATGCTGCCCATGCATGGAACAGCGTGATGATTGATGGGGAATGGAAAGGAATTGACGCCTCCGCAATAGGAACCTCTCCTTCATTTTATTTAGACCGGAGACAATTTTCCTGTCCGGTATGCGGCACCAGTTATACATTTGGAGCGAGAGAATCGGCATGGACCTGCCCGGTCTGTGGCATTGAGTACGATAATCCCAATTTTTAGTGAGGCGTAATTCTCAAACTCAGCGTCTGTAAACAATATAATATGAATGGAAAAACACATCCAGACAGAGAAAACTGCCGGATGTGTTTTTTTATGCGGAAATAAAAGGAGGACATACGTTTGAAAACAGGATATTTTCCTAGAGGCAGGCAATTAACAGCATTCCTGCTTGCGGTTGTGCTTTCCTTGCTGCCGGTTCTGTCAGTGGAGTTTGGCGCTTTTACATCCTGGGCGGATGGAGAGGGAAGAGGGGAGACATACACTTATTATGGAACTCAGAATCTGTTAAAGGAAGGAGCCAGCTTCCCGTTCTACGGAAAAGACCATAACCGGGTTGGCTTATGGCCGTATGGAATTACAAATGCCAGTGATTCGGGAAACAGTGCGCCCGGCTATTGCCTGGAACCGAATAAATCCATGAGAACCAGAACACAGGGGACTTTCCATTCCTATGACCTGGATAAAGACGGGGATAATCTTCCTTTGGGACTTACCCGTGAAACAGCAGAGATTTTGTGGTATGCGCTTTCCTCTTCCGGTAATTTTGAAGGGTATCAGGATCGGGCAGGAAAGGTCAGTCAGGGTCATTATATTCTTGGACAGGCAGCTACCTGGGCAATCATGAGCGGAAACTGGAATGGGCTTGAAGACTTCCAGGATCAGATGGAGGTGCTGATTGCCAATATTAAAGATCCTTCGGTGGCAGCACAGACCAGGGGAGCATTGACGCAGTTTTTTAATCAAACGAATGGAGCGGTAGAAGAGGGGGCTATTCCCAGTTTCACCTCAAAGTATCAGACCGATGCGCCTGTCCACAAAATGGAGAAACAGGATGATGGTACTTACAGTATTTCATTTGAGATAGACAGCAGCGATTGGCGGCAGACGGAACTGGAGTATGAGCTGCCTCTGACCTGGAGCTATAAGATTTCAGGAAATCAGATTATGTTCACCTGTACCGATGGAAATCCGGATATCGGGTTGGTAAGAGGGCGTTTTAAAGAAGGCTCCCTGGCCGCTCAGTATTGGATTAAGCCCAATACATTTAAAATATGGTATCCGGACGGCTGGACAGAGGCCAGCGCTACAGAAGGAAAACAGGCCATGATTACCATGGCCGGAGAGGAAGAACCTTGGGAAGTGTGGCTTCAGTTTGGCAAAGACGGCACCACCATTACAAGCGGGCGGTATGAAATACCTTATGAGCGGCACGAGCATGAGGAGACATTTAAGCGAAACTATAAAATAGAACTGATTAAATATGATTCGGAAACCGGGAAGCCTTTGGAAAATTCAGATTTTGAAATATTAGAGCAGTTTGACTTTGGACAGCTTGACGGGACAAACCTGGAGGAAGATCAGTTCTGGGAGGACAGTCCTTTATCGGAGGGAAGATTTGATTCTCTTACTGTATGTGCAGACCGTATCACCACAGACCGGCAGGGTCATTTGGAGCATTCTGATTTAAAAAAGTACGACTATTACAAGACGTATTGCAATGGTCATCCTGACCCCATCATTGAGTATTACGAGGCAGACGGCGATGCGGACGAAGAGGAGCAGGAGGAAATTGATGCGAAGAATGAAGAACTTGAGCGGGAAGCCTGGGAAGCGTGGCAGCAATGTGTTGACTGGTGTGAGGAGAACTGTGACTTCCATTCCTTAGATGAGGGGGTAGCCCGTGACGCTCTTGAGGAGGATCGGGACGAGGCATGGGATACCTGGATTCATTTAGAGCGGGTATATACAGTCAGGGAGATTAAGGCCAGGCTGGGGTATATTCTCCATGACCTTCATAATGATGATATTCCGGTTGAGATTGTAGCTTTTTCTTCCTCTGAGGCAGGCGGGAAAGGGACTGTAATCGGAACTTATCCGGGAAATAGAAAAGGAGAGGAAACAGAACTGTTCTATTTAAACCCGGGTGCAGACACGGCAACCCCATCAGAGGCGGCAGATCAGTCAGGGGAACCGAGTATATCCTTACATGAGGTTCCTGTGGTGCAGGCAGTGGCAACCCCATCTGAGGCTGAGAAGCCTGAAAAAGAGGAAACTGACAAAGAAACAGAGCAGGAGGAAGCTGAGGTTGAGGAAAATTTAGAAGAGGAGCTGGAGGAGGACATCGGGGAGGCTACTCCAAGCAACGCCAGGCGGATGAAACTGGAGATATTACGCAGCGAGGCATATGCAGAAGAAGGGGAAGGCGGATCTTGGACCTGGGACGGGGTGATGCATAACAGCGAGGTGCCGCCTGTTCATCAGGGCGATTATTCCCATTCAGACACCGGATATCTGTTTGAAATATATGACCACCGGACAGAAGGACAGATTCATATTAATAAAAGGGATCTGGAATTATATCAGGAGGACCTGCCTCGAAGCATTGAAACGGAAGACAGTACAGGACTGATGGAAAACAGGCCGGAAAATACTGGCGGCAGCTACGGAAAGACCCAGGGAGATGGAACACTGCAGGGGGCCGTCTATGGCTTGTATGCTTATGAGGACATCATTCATCCAGACGGTTATACCGGAACCGTGTTTACAGCCGGCGATTTGGTGGCCGTGGCCGCGACTGATGAAAACGGAGATGCTTCTTTTGTGGCGATTACAGAAGAATCTGATACCAGCAAACAAGCGCCCAATCTCTATGAGGAGAATGTTGAAAATAACGGAAACCAGTGGATTGGCCGTCCGCTCCTTTTAGGCAGCTATTATATAGAAGAGATATCAAGAAGCGAGGGGTATGAGCTGTCACGGGTGGGGATCCACCTATCAGAGTCCAACCGTACCGGGACAACCTTTCCAATCTCAAAGTCAGGTTCAGTCATCGCTACGGATCTAAACCACCGGATTAATGAGTACGATGGCAGCTGGAATGATTTTACCGTGACCTATTTTGACACTTCCGGTTATGAGATTAAGGTGTTCGGTTATCCGGAAGGCTCAAAATTCTACCGGGTAACGGGAGAGGAGAAGACCTCAGAAGAACAGGTGATTACCGGAACGCAGCGGATTGAGAAGCGGGATTCCAATGGAAATATCATTTACAAAATGGCAGAAGGAGGGGAATATAAATACAATCCTGACGGAACCGTGAAATTAAAGTTTGATGAGGAGGGAGAGCCGGTCTATGAAGCCGAACCGATAGAATTTACCTATGATGCCGTCAATCGTTTGAATATCGGTGTTGCTGCAATTGAACGGGAGGACGAGGGTGACCCGGATATAGAGGCAGCGGAGGAGATTGATAAAGCGTATGTAAAAAAGCAGGCGAATGAAGCGCTCCTCTATTCGGGATATAAAGACAGTCTGGACGGATATCCCTGGGCAATCATAGAGTTTGGCGGAGAGACCAATGAGCAGTTCATTGGGGGAATTCTGGAATTCTGCTCTTATGATCCGTTCTGGGATGCCTATCGCGTGGACCGGGTTTATGAGGAAGACGGGATCTGGAAAGCAATTATACGCTATGGATATAAGGCGATGAGTGATACGGCAATTTATGACAGGGCCTCAGACCGCCTGGTTGTAAAAGGCACCTGTGACACAGGCTTTTTTTATGCCATTTATGAAGCAGACGAATTTATCCGGAATGGGTATCGGTTCACTGTGGGAAAAAAGGCAGTAAGAGAGCCGGTTAAGCAGGGCGAACCATTGGTTGTGGAATACGTGTATCCGCAGGCAGCTGATACCTATGAGCCAGGAGAAATCATTCTGGACCAGGAAGGAAATCCAATACCGGAGATGGAAACTATCCCGGTGTACGAAACGGTACCGGTATTCCAGTATAAAGAGAAGCTTGAAGAAATCAGGGCAGAGTTTGACCAGTACAGCGGGCTTTATACGATAGATATCGACACTTCAGATGTGAACTGGGAGACCCAAGGAGGTTCGCTTACTGCTACGTACCGGGCGCAGGCGCCGGAACAGACTATCGTGGTAGATGGCATCCAGATGGACTATGGTGATTATGTGCGGCAGTATGAGAATGCCTCTGTCAGTGTATTTACAGAGAAGGAGGCGATTGCAGAAGGCTCCTATATCAAGGAGGCCGTACTACTGTATCCCGGCCAATATCGTGTAAATCAGGACGCCGGCACCAGGGACAATCCAATCATTGTCACTCAGCGGGTAATAAAGCAGGCAATCAAAGTGACAAAGGATATCGCAGAGGATTCTTATAAGGATACCAATACCTATAAAATCCATAGAGACCCCTTCACGGTGCTTTTTGGCGGATTTAATAACCGACCGGAGGCAAAAACCATACCGGGCTTTTCGTTTAAGCTGTATCTTCGGAGCGATTTGCTGGAAACGGGATTTTTAAAAGAGACAGAACATGGAATTTATGATTACGAAACCTTTTTTAAAGAATATCCTGAGTTTGGGGAAATGCTTGCCGTGGAGTGGGACGATCCCCGGTATGATGTGGATCATGACCTTAAAACATTACATGCCAGCCGCGGAGGCGGGAAGGACGATTACTGGGGCCAGAGTATTATGCTGCCGTATGGCGTGTATGTCCTGGTGGAGCAGCAACCAACGGAAATTCCCGGCAAGCACTACGAGATTGACAAGCCAAAGGAAGTGGAGATACCGTTTGTCCCTCAAATAGATGAGGATGGGACAATCCACGACAAAACACCATCCCCTGAGTATTTTTATGATGCAGAACTGACGCCGGAAGAACTGATGAAACGATACTTCATACGATTTAATGAGGAGACACACACCATTAAGGCGCACAATAATGACGGGGATTTCCTGGTGTTTAAATATGGCCTGGAGCCGGACAGTGCCAGAGACTGCGGGAATAAGGCGGTAGCCGGATATTACCGCTACAAAAGTATCAGTGAAGATCACGGGCAGCAGGACGGTGTATATTATGATGTCTATCTGGATCGGGAGGGAAATGTGGCAGATTACGGGGTGACGCTTGACGGCGTGGATACCATGACCGGAATCTCCACTGCCATAGACCGTAAGTATGCAAAAGCACTGGTTCCATGGAGTGTGTTAGACCCCAGATATGGGGAAGTTATCAATGATAATGGAGATATCGGAAACCGGGAGCCTGGTCTGGAAAAAGACGGATCTTTTAATTTTATCAGCTTTGCCAACATGGATTTTGAAAATGAGTTTTACGGCTCCCGAATCCGCATTGAAAAGCTAGACAGTGAAACTGGTGAGAATATCCTGCACGATGGAGCCTTATTTAAAATCTATGCGGCTAAGCGGGATGTGGAAGGAAGCGGTACGACCGGAGTGGAAGGAACTGGAGACGTCCTGTTTGATGAACATGGGGTACCGCTCTATGATGAGACCGAACAGATTATCATGCGTGATGAAACTGGGGCAGAGGTCGGAATTTTTAAGGCATACAGCACGGTCCGGGACGGTGAAGTAGAGCAGGAAGACGGGAGCCTGAGCAATGAGAAACAGTGCGTCGGTTATATCGAGCTGCCACAGATGCTTGGAGCTGGCTGCTATGTCCTGGTGGAACAAAATCCGCCGGAGGGTTATGTGCGCTCCAACCCCATTGCCATCGAGGTTTATTCTGATCTCGTGGAGTATTATGAGGACGGAGACGCAGGGAAGAAAGTGCTGGCGGTTAAGTACCAGTACGTGAAAGCCATTGGAAAAGACGGGAAACCGATAATGGAAGATATGCACCAGATGGTGGTAAAGGACCGGCCAATCCGTGTGGAGATTCATAAGGTAGAGCAGGGAACCGATACCATTACCTACCGGGTTGAGGGCGATGAAGCGCAGTTAAAAGAGAGAGGCGATGTAGTCCTCTATTACTGGCCGAACGATGAGTATGCCGGGTATGGCTATGCCACAAAGACCTATGATGAGTGGTCAGCCATTACGATATCCGGAACGGAGGAAGAGTTAAAGCAGATGGGAGATGTGCGGCTTCTTTATGAAGAGGACGGTACGTTTACAGGGAAGGGAATCCGATACAACACTTACGTTGGAAATGCAACACTTACCATGTATCAGGGACTTCGAGTAGAGAAGACCGGAGAACATGAGTACAAAGGAGTCGTGGTAAAACGCAATATGTTTGATTCTGTCCTTGGCATAACGGCAAGTGAAACCGGAGTTGATACGGATATCCGGATTACAGAACAGGACGCGCAGAAAAACGATATCTGGGATATTACAGAGGAAAAGAAACCGGCTGTACCGCTCTGGTATTTTGACTTGGAGTATGACCCGACGGAGTACGATGAGGAAAGCGGTATCCTGTATGGCCTTGACGACTGGGGGAACCGTATCTGTATGCTGGATTCTGAGACCGGTATGGCTTATGTAACAGATGAAAAAGGAAATATTATCGTGTGGCCTTTGGATAAAAACGGTAATAAAATTATTTCCCAGTCAGTGGAGGTTCACAGGGACGAAGATGGAAGGGAAACGATTAATTCAAATTTGGAGCCGGCAGTCGATGAGAATGGTTTGCCCATCTATTATAAAAATGGCGGAGTGACCATGATGGACAATGAGTGGGTGACAATAGCGGAGAAGAAGGCGCATGAGATTGCCAGGGTGCCGGCGGGAGCGTACATTCTGGAGGAGACTGTGGTGCCGTTATCGAAAGGTTACATCCAGACCATGCCAATCGGTATGACTGTAAATGAAATCACGGAGACGCAGTCTTTCTTTCTGGAGAATAATTTTACGAAAATTGAGATATCCAAACTTGATATGACATCGAGAAAAGAGGTAGAAGGGGCGGAACTGACACTTTATGCGGCCTACAAGGTTTATGATGACTCAGAAAAGGGCTGGCATTTGGAAATTACCAGAGATCAGGAGGGGAATCCCAGAGTCCAGGAGCAGTGGATATCCGGGTATGAATACGATGACCGTGGAAATCTGAAACGGGACGGGAATCATAACCCCATCAGGACTACGAAGCCGCACTGGATTGACCATATTGCACCTGGCGATTATATCTTGAGGGAAACGAGGACGCCTACGGAGGCCGGTTATGTGACTTCCAGCGATGTGGAGGTCATTGTTCTGGAGACTGGGGAGGTACAGGGGACTGTCATGGAAGACGACCATACCGCTGTTGAAATCCTTAAAACAGATTCCAGAACCGGGAAAGCGCTTGCCAATGAGAACCCGGCGGTACTTGCACTTTATCCGGCGGTGCTTAACGTGAATGGAGAGCCGGAATATGATGAGAATGGACAGATCCGCTATAATCCAGAGGAACTGTTTTATAAGTGGACCACCGATGATGGAAGTGAAGTCCGTAAAACAGCCCATCCGGTCATTACGGAAGGCGGCCATAGTTATATTGCATACGACTATGACATAAAGCCGGTTCCCGGCAGTGTCCAGACCGTATGTTATGTGACGGAGACGGGAGCCATGCATTTTGACTATATGCCGGTGGGCAAATACGTGCTGGTAGAGGAGAGCGTTCCGTCCGGCATGAAGAAAGCCGCCCCCATTTATATTCCTGTTTTAGACGTTGGGTCGAAAACCAGAACCCAGAGCTTTACCATGGTGAATGAGCCGATTACCGTTCTCTTTTTAAAGACCGGAGCGCCGGGCGGAAAGGTTATTGCAGGGGCAGAGCTGGCTGTTTACCGGGCGGGTGAGGACGGGAAACTGACAAAGCATAACCGTTACGATGAAGCGGGAAATCAGCTTTTCATCACGGATATGGCTGGGAACTTCATCTATGATCAGAATGGGAACTTAATACCTTCCGTGGATTACGAGGAAAGCGACCTTGTGGAAACCTGGATATCCGGTTCCGATGGAATCTATACTGAACAGGATCAAAAGGAGGGACGGATACCAGACGGATTTGCAGTGGGCGATTTGAAGCCTCATAAAATAGAAGGGCTGCCCCGGGGGATTTATTACCTGGTAGAAAAACAGACCCCATTCGGTTATGTCAGGGCGGAGGAGATAAGATTTGAATCTGTGGAGAGCAGCCAGGTCATTGAGATTGAAATGGTTGACAAGAGAATCAAAGGTCGGCTGGTAATTACAAAGACCGATGCGGAAAATCCGGACAAACCGTTGGCCGGCGCAGCATTCAAGCTTACAAACGTGGATAAAAATACAGCCACAATCCTGATTACAGATAAGAACGGGTATGTAGAAAGCAGTGATATGCCCATTGGTGAGATGAGTGCAGACGGCTCTGTGAGCTTATATACATTTAAGGTGCAGGAAGTAAGCGCTCCGGACGGATATTTGATTGATCCAGCTGTTCATACATTCCAGTTTAATGTTAAGACAGACCGGGTAGAGGTTATCACGTACCAGTATGAAGTGACGGACCAGGCTAATTCTGTTGAGATATCCAAAAAGGATTTAACCTCAAAGGAAGAGGTTCCGGGTGCGCTGCTTGAAATCCGTCCAATCCATATCACAACGGACGAATCAGGAAATGAGATAAAAGAGGAAGGCGAGGTGTTTGAAAGCTGGAGGTCTTCCACGGTTCCGCATGTAATTAAGAACATACCGGCAGGACATTATGTACTGATTGAAAAGGAAGTGCCGGACGGATATCTGCAGGCCGAGAAGGTTTATTTTGAAATCAGAGAAAATATGATGGCGCCGGAACATGTGGAGATGTTTGATGAACATATCACGGTGGAGATTGAGAAGCTGGATCAGGATACGGAGGACTTCCTTCCTGGAGCCATCCTGCAGATGATTGAAAAGAAGACCGGCCAAGTGGTGCGGGAGTGGACGTCCAGTGAAAAGCCGGAACGGTTTACCGCCCTGCCTGCTGGGGTATATGTAATCCGGGAATTGGAAAGCCCGGAAGGTTACCAGGTGATGGAGCCGGTAGAAATCACGGTTTTACCTACCGCAGAAGTGCAGACCTATACTGTCAGGAACTATCCAATTCAGGTAGTGATTGAAAAGGTGGACAAGGAAACAGGGGAGCCTGTAAACGGAGTAAAACTGGAACTGCTTGATGAGATAAAAAAGGTAGTGAGTAAGTGGGTAACAGGAAGTGAGCCAATGGTATTTACCGGTCTGCGTGCAGGCGTCTATTACATAAGAGAGGTGGAGGCTGCAGAAGGATACCAGCTTTTGCAGGAACCAATAAAGATTGTAGTCACGGATACCGCCGGGATGCAGACATTCCAGATTGAGAACCAGAAGATAGAAGTGGAGATTGAGAAAGTAGACGGAGAAAACGGACAGATCCTCGCCGGGGCTAAGCTGGAACTTGTGCGGCTGCCGGAGGAGAAGGTAATCAGACAGTGGGTATCTGCTGACACGCCGGAGGTATTTAAAGGAATCTCCGCCGGGCGCTATCTGATTCGTGAAGCGGAATCACCGGACGCTTATTTAAACATGCCGCCGATGGAAATAACGGTCACGGATCAGGAAGGCGTACAGAAATTTACGTTCCAAAATTTCCCGATTCAAGCGGAGATTGAGAAGGTGGACGGGGAAAGCCATGATCCGGTAGCAGGAGTCATGTTAAAACTTGTGAAAGAGGACGGTACCGTAGTCCGTGAATGGACAACGGACGGGAGCCCGGAACGCTTCTCGAAACTGGAAGCTGGCGATTATCTGATTTATGAGATTAGCGAAGTAGATGGCTACCAAAAACTCAAAGAGCCGGTAAAGATTACGGTAACAAAGGATTACAAAATTCAGATGTTTACTATTGAGAACCATAAGATTGAGGTGAACATTGAGAAGCTGGATAAAGAAACGAAACAGCCGGTTATCGGTGCGGTACTTCAGTTAATCAGGAACCGTGACAGCGCGCTGGTGAAGGAATGGGTTTCTGGAGTGGAACCAGAGCATTTTATCGGTCTGGAGAAGGGATTATACACCATAAAGGAAGTACGGGCAGCTGAAGGGTATCTGCTTCTGCCGGAGCCGGTTATCATTGAAGTGACGAATGAGGCTGGGGTACAGAACTTTGAAGTGCTAAACCAGAAGTTGGAGGTAGGTATTCAGAAGACCGACGGGGAAAAACCGCTTCCGGGCACGAAGCTGCGTCTGATCCGCGCGGACAATCAGGAAATCATACGGGACTGGATATCCGGAGAACTGCCGGAGGTATTTAAGGGATTGGCTCCTGGATTATATGAAATCCATGAATTGGAGCCGCTTCCGGGATATCAGATGGTTTCACCAATCACGGTTGAGGTGAAGGAAAGACTGGAGAAGCAGTATTTTGAGATGGAGAACAAACAGATTGAAGTACATGTGGAGAAAGTGGATTCAGAAACGAAAGAACCTGTGGCGGGAGCCGTGCTTCAGCTATATTCCAACCCCGGAACCATGTCTGAGAAACTGGTTGAGGAGTGGGTGACTGATGGAACGGTGAAGCGATTTGCAGGGCTTTTGGCCGGCGATTATGAAATCCGTGAAAAGAGCAGTCCCGATGGATATGCCACGATGGAGCCGGTAAAGTTCCGGGTGACTGATGAGCCCGGTATTAAAGAAGTTACCGCTGTGAACCAGAAAATCCAGGTGGAAATCAGTAAGCAGAATGGAAAAGATCATAAACCTGTAACTGGTGCAAAATTGCAGATGGTGCGGGAGGCTGACGGCCAGATTGTACGCGAGTGGGTTTCAGGCAATAATCCGGAAGCTTTTAAAGGTCTGGCAGCGGGCCGTTATGTAATCCGGGAGGTAGAAGCCCCGGCAGGGTTTAAGAAGATGGAGCCGGTTACGATTGAGATTAAGGATCGGGCGGGCAAGCAGGAGTTTACAGTTTACAACTATAAGATTAGGCATACACCAGATAACCCTGACGAAGATGATGAAAATCCCCGTGACGAGTATGGTAATATCTCTAAAGTAGATGCCACCACCGGAGAAAAGATTGCCGGTGCTACCATTACCATCTACAATCCGGACGGCAGCGTTTATTTTACCGGCGTGTCTGATCAGAACGGCAATGTGCGGTTTAAGAAGCCAAAGCCGGGCGTTTACACCTTCAAAGAGACTGTCGGGCCGGAAAATTATTATGTGAATACGGCTGTCTTTCAGTTCACGGTAGAAGAGGACGGCAGGATTACAGGGGATAACACGGTGAAAGATTATAAGAAGAATCCAGTTGTGATCCAGAAGGTGGATATGGAAACAGGAGCCGGGCTTGCGGGAGCTGTTATCCAGATTCTTGACCATGCAGGGAATGTGATATTGGAAGGGACAACGGATCATGAAGGGAAGCTCTCCTTTGTTCCGGCAGAACCGGGAATATACCAGTACCGGGAGATTATTCCGCCGGAAACCTACGAGCATAATCCAACGGTATTTACTTTCCAGGTATTTGAGGACGGAAGTGTGATTGGAGATTGTGTGTTAAAGAACAGCAGGCATTATGGAACCATAACGGCAGAATATCAGTCAAATCTGGGAGGAAAGGGGGAAGTTGTGTTGAAAGGGCTGGAGGACTTACCTAAAACCGGTTATGGAGAAGAAGAATCTCATCATGGAGCAGAGATGGCTCTGTTCTTCCTTGCGGTCACTGTGCTTGCCCTGGCATTTAGAAGGCGCCGCCTGATGAAGCAGGGCTGTATGGTTCTGATGGTTGTGCTTTTACTGGCAGGAACCAGCAGGGAGGCCTATGCGGCGGAGGATATTTACCGGGAGGAGCAGTATGTTACAACCGACAAGGAGGAAAAGCGGGATAATTTTGCTTCGGATATCGTAGTTGATGGAGTTTCCTACCGCTTGGAGGAAGTGCGGCATGAGATTCTTGGGCAGCGCCCGGCGCAACCTTCCGGTAAGGAATGTATCACCGTATACAGCGACGCATTTCTGGAAGATACAGATGAAAAACAGGTACCGGCGCAGGAGATTGTGCGAGATGGACGTATCTATGAACTGCAGGGGTATACGAAAGAGAAGACCGTAATACCGGCCCATGAAGAACTGGCAGAAGATACCGTACTTTACGAAGCCGTGGAGGCTGCGGATACGATACCGGAAAAAGTATCCATCACGGTGACAGACGAGAGAACCGGGCAGCAGATCGAGCGAAGTGTCCCTCTTTCCGAGTATACATTTTCTGATCGAAGATGGGAGGACGGGTTTGAGTTCCATGCTGTGTTCCATAAATACGGGACTCCGGGGTATCATTTGGGGGATGTAGTCATCCCCCACAATGATGAGACACCGGAGCTTGCCGGTTATGAAGAAGAACTGCTGCAGCTTTTAGGGCTTGATAAAAAGAACTATGAAATCCAGCAGATGGAATGGGCCGGGAGCGCTTATCAGGATTCGGAAGGAATCACCTGCCGGGACGCCCTGATTACAGGACGGAAAATGATTGCTGACTGCAACGCCGTCTACCGCGGCAATGTGGCGTTTGAGGAGGAGGAAGGTTTTTGGTATGAGGCAGAATACCTGGCAAAAGATTTTTTACAGAAACAGGAAGTCGAGTATCAGGTGAAGGCAACCGCCGTCTACACGCCTCAGAAGACGTCAAAAATGCCGGTAGCTGTTATCGGGGCCGGAGGTTTACTTGCCGCCTCTGCGGGTGCTGGCGGCATTTATCAGGTAAAGAGAAGACGGAAAGGAAAACAAGCGAAAAAGTCTAAAATAAGTTAGAAATACGGTTCACCTGGCAGGGGATGTTTTATTACACTTATTTCATAACCATGATCTAAGGAAAGGAGTCTGGAAATGAAGTTGATGTGTAATAAAATAAACGGGAGAAGCAAAAAGCGGCAGCCGGACGTAATCTGTCCGTATTGTGGCCGGCGTGCCGTGCTTCGGCCTGCGGAGTATGTATATGGCAGCCGTACCCTTGTGCCCGGGAGCAGGCTGTATGTCTGCAGTAATTATCCGGCTGGCTGCGATGCCTATGTCGGCGCCCATGAAGGAAGTAACAAACCCAAAGGGATACTGGCTGACGGGAATTTAAGAAACAAACGGATTCAGGCTCACAGGGCGTTTGACCAGTTATGGAAAAACCGCCTGATGACGAGAAGCCAGGCCTACGGCTGGCTGGCTTTTCAGTTGGGGATTGAGCCGGGAGAGGCACATATTGGGCATTTTTCAGATTATTATTGTGAGCAGACCATAGCAGCGTGTGAGAAGTTCTGGAATGGCTGCTGTAAAAGAGCAGCATAGGGAGAACAGAGAGGAGGCGACTGGGTGCGATTAGAAGCAACGGAAGAGGAAATGTATAAAAGGATGGACCGACGTGATTTGTACCGCCGGTTTTCTGTCATATTTGCCGCATTGGGGGCAGGATTTATTATCCTGATTGCGGCTGGTTACCGAAACTGGCTGATGGTTTATTATGCGGTCTTATCCGTTGCAGGAGTTGTGGTTTTGTTCCTTTGTTACAGAAAGCTAGATCAATACGTCATGGATATGGCAGGCTGCTTTCTGGAACTGAAGGAGGGACGGCTTGACATCTGCCAGCCAATGAAGGCGCAGGAGTATGAGAGGGCGACCATATGGTTAGATGAAGTGGAAGGAATTGCGGCGGAAAGCAGGAATGGCCGTCCGAGGTTTTATGCAATGTTAAAGGATGATCATAAAAACAGTCAAATTCAGGCAGATGGAACCGCTTACCGGATTATCCGGGTGGAATCCTTTGGGTATACAGGTGAGGAATTCTGGTCTTTGTTTCTAAAATTTAGAGAAGAAATTTCACAGAGTCTGGGTGCAATACCTTTGAAAATATCAGAGCATAAAAAGTGGAGAAGGATTCAACCGATTCCGTACCCGCTCCTGTATGTGCTGCTTTACTTTGTACCCCTGATAGTACCATTTTTATTCATAACTAAACAGTAGGAGGAGCAAAATGCTGATTTTCAGTGCGGTTGGAAAGAAAACGACGGATAAAAAGGGCCGGTTTATAGTGGAAGCGGCGGGAGAAGAATATTATCTGGTGAACATGGAAGTATACGTTTGGTCGGCTCTTCTTTGGAATTTTGTAGAGAGAGGGAATCTGGAGAACCATGTGTTAAGTTTAATGGGACAAATTGGAAGGCGCGGGGAGGAGGAAGAACTGGAGAGAACGGTAAAAAACAGTGAAATACAATACTGTGTCAGCCGCCTGCTGCGGAGGGGGCTCCTGGTATGCGGGGAAGGGGAAAGTGCAGAAGCAGCTGTGATAGCTTTACTGTTAAAGGTTTTTGTCACTCCAAACCGCCTGACCATATCGCTCCGCTTCCGTGCATTTTGTATCGGGCTGTCCCATGGATTTTCTGTGAAGGGGGTATTTACCGGAATCTTTATGAACGAAAATGAACGGCTTTTGTTGGGAAAACTGGAGCAGTCCGGCAATCTGTCATTACAGTTAGAGGATCTATACCAGGTTCTGGAGGAGAACGCAAAGTGGACATTCCGCCTGCTTCCGGAATATCAGGAGTTAAAAGAAACCATTAAGCTGGATTTCCTTCTGTCGGTTGTGCAGCTCTATAAGAAAAAGCGGCTGATTATTCAGGGAATACAGGAAGATAGGGTGAGAGAAGCTGTGTGCTTATGAGGGGATTGAGAAGAAAATTTGAGGAGAGCTTTGCAAAGTGGGCACAGGAATGGAGCGGCTCGCCGGTGCTTCTTAAGAATAAGGTTCGGGGGATGTCCGGACTGGCGCTCATTATTTTTCTAATTGGATCTTATTCCGGTATCCGGTATCAGGCTGGAGATTTTTTTATCCTGTCCCTGTGTCTGTTCCTGGCTATGCTGTACAAACTGTATGGAACGCTCGGAATCATTGTGAGAAGGGAATATTATGCGGTAGAGGGCACTGTTTTCCACATTCAAGGCAGATTTAAGGCAGGGCGGTTTTACCGGGTTACATTGCTATTGGATAACGGAACAACGGAGGTACTGATGCTTGATAAAAACCAGCATGTGGAGACGGAAAAGCGGTATCAGTTTTATTTTCGCAGTTCGCCTATGTTTGGCTCCCGGGAGTTTGGGGCATTTTTGGATACAGGCAGTTTTCTGGGAGTAACGGAAGTGAACATTAGTGAATAAAAATCAAAACACTATATATACACATAAAAGTTTGACATATACTATATATTGTGATAATGTATAGTTGATAGTGATTTTATATGTTTCCAAAACATATCAAAGTTTTGTTCCGGTAAAAACCGGGAGTTTTATGATTGAGGCAGTTGCCTGTTGCTAAAGCCGAACCAGGAATGGTTCGTTTAGAAAGACCCAAAAAGACGAGAAGATCATCTTTTTGGGTCTTTTTTTGTGCTTTAAGAAGAACGAAAGGAGAGAAAGAGATGGTTGGTACACAGGTTGTATGGAACAATGCGGATTTATTAAGTATTGACGAACTGATTGAGTTAGCCAAATGTGGTCTGGAATGGATCATTGAAGACGGTCATGTCACAGCCGCAGTGTTGCTGGAAGAAGCCAGCTAGAAAGGAGAAGGAATGAATTATCAGGACGATTTTTCAATTAATTTCACAAAGGAGGATCAGTTGCATGGATTTCTGGAGGAACTGGAGGAACGGGCTGGCTGGGATGTCAGGCCCAGCAATTCTATCCGGGTACTGCCGGCAGAGGAGAATGAAACTCTGTGTCAGCGGATTACGGAGGAACTGGAAGAGTCGGGAATTATTAAGGATACCTGCCAGAATACCGGTCTTTTACTGAAAATGGGGAGGTCTATCTATCCGTTGGGGAGATCCAGCCTGGCTACTTTAAAAAGCAGGGCCAGGGTCAACGGAAACGCGCTGTCAGATTTAGAAAAACCAAAACTCGCCAGGATTTTAAATGACTGCCTGAAGGTGACCAGAGGCGACGCCCTGATCCGGATTCAGGAGGGGAAGGTCCGGGCGGTTCATGGCGGTGATGAGAGTGATTACTGTATATTGCCGATGACGGAAATTTTTGGGACAGCTTCTTCCTATATCAACGGGAAATATGATGAAGCGAAGTTTAAAGGCGGCTATTACGATCACACGATGGCAACAGCTACCTGGGAGATTGAAGATGAGGAACTGGTGTCTGCCTACCGGAATGCTTTAAGAAATTACCGGGAAGACCTGAATGACCAGTTATCTGCTGCTGTCAGGGTTTCTTCGTCTGATGTTGGCGCCAGCGGCGCGAATATTTATTACTCTCTGCTGGTTGGTGAAGAGAAGCGTCCACTGGTGCTTGGAAAGGCATTAAAGCTGGCTCACGAAAAGAAAGCGTCTATGGCAAAGTTTGACGCCAACATGTCTATGGCATTTGCCAGATACGAGGAGGCTCTTTCCGGCCTTGAACGGTTGTTCCATATTTATTTGAACCATCCGGCAAATGTGATTACCGGATTGATGAAGCGGGTGAATATTGGAAAAAAGCTGATTGCTGAAACTGTGGAGCAGTTTAACGCTGTGTACATGGGCGGCACCTGCAGCGGATATGACGTGTATTGTGCGATCTGCAACAGTATTTTTATATCAGAGGTTAATGGCGTTCAGGGAAAGGCTTTGGCAGATTTGGAAGAGGCTATTTCCAGATGTCTGACATTGCGGTGGAGCGAATACGACATTCCCGGAGATTTAAAATAGGATGCTGTGAGGAGGTGAAAATACTTGTTGAATTTGAACTATGAACCAGAGGTTTTTGTTGATGACATCACAAAAATCACAGAAGAGGAATGGCAGGAACATCGTAGGAGTGGGGTTGGAGGCAGTGATGTGGCCTGTATTTACCGTGTTTCGCCATGGAAAACAGCCAACGAACTCTATCATGAGAAAATGGGACATCAGCCAGTGGTGGAGGAAGAGCGTAACTGGGTTAGTCTGGAAATCGGACATCGTCTGGAAGAATTAGTGGTCCAGATATTTATGAAGAAAACCGGGTTGAAACCATATGCAGTAAGAAAAATGTTCCGTCATCCACTTTATCCGTTTATGATCAGCGACATTGATTATTTTGTGGAGAAAGATGGAGAAGTATGGGTGGTCGAGTGCAAAACCAGTTTTAGCTTTAATAAAGAAGAGTGGGCTGATGATTCAATTCCGTATCACTATATGCTGCAGGGGATGCATTACATGAGCGTTGCCAATGTTTCCGGCGTCTTTTTTCTGTGTCTCTACGGCAACCGGGAAGACACTTTCCTTATGCGAACCTTAACCAGAGATTTTGAATTAGAAGAGGAAATGATTGAACTGGAACGGGATTTTTGGGTAAATAATGTACAGGCAGACCGTGAGCCGGAGTTTTACGAAGAGCCGGATTTAGTATTGGAAGCTATCAAAAAATACCGGAAGATTGAATCTGGCAATACGATTGTATTACCTGGGGAATTGGAAGCGGTTATGAAAAAATATGTGCAGCTAGATGCGAAACGGGCAGAGTTAGAGAGCCAGGCAAGGAAAGTAAAAGAGCAGATTAAGGAAATTTATATACCAGTGCAGAAAGCACTTGGCCAGGCTGAAGGAGGGGAGTTAAATACCGGAAATATTATTTACCGTGTCGGTTACACAAAAAGAGTGACAACATCAATTAACAAAGCAGAGTTGGAGAAGTTAAAGCTTACATACCCTGACGTTTATCAGGAATATGCAAAGACAAACGTTTCCAACGTTTTTTATATTAAGAAGGAAGAAAAGCCGGCATGAAAAAACAGTGGGATAAAGAGTTTATTACCTTGTTTAACCGTTTAGTCGGAAAACGCTCTAACTGGGAGGCATGGAATGATTTTCTGAACATGGTCGCGATTGCCTTTGCAAATGTGATGCCAACACCTGAAAGAACGGAAAGAGAAGAACGATATCTCTCCATCATGCGTTCTTATGAAAAAGAGGAGCAGGAAATATTCCCACAGCTTTTAAGTGTGGTAACTATGGCGTTTGAAGATAATCCCAAGCAAGACTTTCTGGGAAATCTTTATACAATATTGAACCTGAACCAACATCAGAAAGGGCAGTTCTTTACACCATATCATATCTGTGAGTTTATGGCGGAGATTCAAAACAGTGGAGAGCTTAAAGAGGAAGTGGAACGAAAAGGGTTTATATCAGTGAGTGATCCGGCCTGCGGCGCGGGAGCTTTGTTAATCGCATTTGCCAATTCTGCCAGAGCTCATGGAGTGAACTATCAGGAAAAAGTGTTGTTTGTAGCACAGGATATCGATGCAACAGCAGCCAAAATGTGCTATATCCAATTAACTCTGTTAGGTTGTTCCGCATGCATCATTATTGGTGATTCATTAGTGAAGCCTGGATTTCATCCGGATAATGAGGTCTACTATACGCCTATGTACTTCTTAAATTCCTGGAGATATTGCGAAAAGACTGGGGCTGGGGAGATATCCGCCAATGGAGCAGCTGCGGAAAATGTGAGTGAAGCTGTTATCGAGGCAGTGGTAAGTAAGCCTTCGGTCGATGCGGCAGAAATTCGAGAGGCTTTTCTGGAGGAGGCAGACGGTCAGTTCAGTTTTGATTTATTGACAGCGTCATGAGAAAACATATCGAGGAGGAAACACATGACATTACAAGAGAAGTTTGTGGAAATACGCAAGGAAATCCCTGCATTAGTAAAGCGCAGGTACAATGAGAATGTTGATTATGACTTTCTTAAAATTGATGATATCTACCGATTTTTGACTCCGGCTATGAATGAGTTTGGGGTCAATTTTGATATTGTGGATGAAACGGCTACCAATACTGACGAAAATGGTAACCAGGTCTTTGTTCGTTATATTTCAGGTGTGAATTACTGGCTGTATGAGGCGGATTTGAAGTTACTCTGGACCAATGTGGAGGATCCGCAGGATTTTAAGGAAATCAAAATCCATGCGATTGGAACCAATGAAATGCCGGATAAAGCAAAAGGAAGCGCCCTTACTTATGCTTTGAAATATTATTTCTTCAATAAGTTTACGATTGACCAGGGCGGTGATGATCCGGATATGCAGCAGGACGTCTATGATGAGCAGGAGGGTTATGCCGGGGATTATGAAGGCGAGAAGGAGGGAGTAACGGATATGCAGGCTCCGCCACCTTCCCGCAGCATCAAACCAGAAAGCGGTACACCCGTACAGTTGCCGGAAAACGCGAGAAAGGCACAGCAGGAAGAAAAGCGAACGGTACAACCGGCTCCTGATGCAGCAGCTTTTGGAACATTTACTGTGGAAGATGCCAAAAAAGTAGTTTGCAATTTTGGTGTGGCAAACAGAGGACGGACGCTGGGAGAGATTGCGCTTGACGGGGCAAAAGGAATCGATGATTTGCAGTGGATGGCATACAAATACAAGGGGCCAAACGATACCGTCCGGCAGGCGGCAAGAGTTTTGTTAAAAGCGGCATCTTAATTACAATATTTTAATCACAGTGGATTTGTATTTAAAGGAGATGGGGAAATCGAAAATTTCATACCTCCCTTCAGCATTGCTGACGTTGTAGATATTCTGGGACTAATCCGCCTGACGGGTGGAGAAAATTCATTTAATCTGCTCTGCCCGTTTTGTGGGGATGACCGAGGGAAAATGAATGCCTGTATCTGGAAAGGCAACCGGATTAAGAATGTGTATCACTGCTACAATTGCGGTGCCCAAGGAAATATGCTTACATTATACTGCGAATTAAAAGGAATTACCGGTCCTGACTGCTTTAAAATTGCGTATCGTGAAATCCGCGGGCAGTTAGCTGTTGGCGGATACCCTCTAAACCAGGCATATGAGATTCGGAAGCCATCTGTGGTGGAGGCAGAACCTGCGGACAGTACAAAAAGGAACAGGGTCTATAGAGAATTGTTAAAGCTGCTGAATTTAACAGATTGGCATCTATCCCTGCTAAGGGAACGGGGGCTTTCTGAGGAGGCGATTAAACGGCTCCAGTTTCGCAGTACACCTGTTTATGGGACGGAGGAGCTAGCCAGGAAACTTTTGATAAAAGATTTTAGTCTGTCAGGAGTACCGGGGTTTTATCTCAACAACCGGGGAAACTGGGACATCGCTTTTGGTAAGAAGCATTCCGGATATCTCTGCCCGGTTCCGGATATCTCAGGAGATTTAATTGGTTTTCAAATCCGCCTTGATATACCAATCCATGGAAGAAAGTATATCTGGCTGTCAAGTGCAGGACGGGAAAAAGGAGTTAGCAGCAGCAGCCCGGCCGCATTTTTCGGGAACCCATATGATAAGAGGGTATGTGTAACGGACGGTGTACTAAAAGGGCTGATTGCACACGAGTTTTCCGGCCGTACCTTCATCGGGAATCCGGGAGTTAATAATTATAGAGGATTAGAACAGCTTCTTACAGTGCTGACAGGGAATGGAGTAGAAGAAGTCATTGATTATTATGATATGGATCGTCAAATGAAAATAATCTGTGACCACAACGAAAAACTCTGTGGTACATGTGGTTTAAAGTTCACGGAAGGGGCTGTCTGTCCTCATAAGGAACGAAAACGGAATGAAATCCGTAAAGGGAGCAACCGCCTTTATGAAATGTGCCAGGCGCGGTCAATCCGATACCGGAGAAAAAAGTGGGATTTAGATACGGACGGCAGTTGGGCAGGAAATTATAAGGGAATAGACGATTACTGGAAACCGTATGTAGATCGGCTGAGAAAAACTGTATGATACAGAGGAAAGGAAATGGAGAAACATATGATTAAGCGGAAGAATGGTGAAAATAGCTACATCAAGATTATCGGCGAGGTGGGACAGGAGCTTTGTTACAGCCATACCAGCTTCGGTGAGCGGTTCTATGAGGTGCCAATTGAAGTAAAACGCCTCAGTGGAAATATTGACAAAGTGCCGGTTATGCTGCCTGAACATTTTTGCAGCCAGTTAAGAGCAGAGAGCCATATTGGAATCAGTGGACAACTTCGGACCCACTCTATAGATGTTGGTAATCATAGGAAAGTATTGCTGCGTATTTTTGCAAAGGAAGTATGGGAGGCACAGGATTGTGATGAGGGGATTAACCAGGTGGAACTGAAAGGATTTCTCTGTAAGGAGCCAATCTATCGGCGTACACCGTTAAACCGGGAAATTACGGATTTAATGGTTGCAGTTAACCGACCCTATGGAAAATCGGATTACATTCCCTGTATCTGTTGGGGAAGAGATGCCCGTGAGGCAGGCGAAAAAAGGGTTGGCGAACCAATCCATATCCTGGGAAGAATGCAAAGCCGGAAATATGTGAAGCAGTTTCCAATGGGACGCCGGAAGGAGATGGTCACATATGAGATTTCCGTTATGAAAATCTTAGACGACCGCGAGTCAATGATATTAGGATAAGAGGGATAAAATGGCGAGTTTAAATGGAATAACAGTAAAAGGGCTGAAATCAACAGAAGGCCCGGAAGGTATTGTTTGGACAGGTAAGCTATACTTAAATGATGTGATGATTGGAGTATGGTCTAATGATTATTATGGCGGACCTGATCACTTTGAACTGCTCCCGGGTTATGATGAGGAAAAGCTGAAGGAGCAGATTTATGGGAAGTATCCGGGCTGTTATTTGATATCGGCAGATATTCTCATGGGCCGTCTGGTTGACCTTACCATAGAAGAGCAGCTCTTTTGTAAAGCGGTTGGAAACAGCGGTGGGCTACTGCTTTCAATTAATGACGGCTATCATGGAATACATATTGAGCTGCCAAGGGAATACGGTGGGCTTTCCGATGAAGAAATTTTGAAAAAAGAAGCCGAACTGATATACAATTCCCGGAAAATGCTGCTTCTGCAAAGCGAAGGGGGAATCCATAAAATTAAAATTTACAGAAAAACAGAGGAATTTTGTGTGGGCAGCCCTATCATGCTTGATGCAATTCGGGAGAATTAGAGGCTGGAAGAACTAAAAATTTATATGAAAATGGCAGGCAGGGAGTTATATCACCACAACCTCCTGCCTAAATTTTATATTTGTATTTCAGATACCTGATAAATTCCTGCAATTCTGCTCTGGCTTCTGAGGAAAATTTTCTGGCAGTGGCAGAAACGGTTTGGTGGAGTAAGGGGCCGGGGTATTGGTGAGTCCGAGCAGGTAATCCACAGACACATGGAAATGCTTTGCTATCAGGATTTTCATCGTGTCCGGAGGTTCTGCTTGTTCACATTCATATTTTGATATGGCATGTTTCGTAGTATTTAATATTTTAGCCAGTGCTTCCTGGGTTAAGCCTGCATCTTTTCGCAAATCATATAAGCGTTCACCAACCATAAGCGTCTCCTTTGTACGTCTTTATTACGTCTTGTAACTCAATTATAAAGAGTGATAGAAATAAAATACAAAAGTAGAAAACTATGCTATTTATAGTTAAAGTAGAATTATAAGATACTAATATTATGTGAAGGCGGAGGAGGAAAATACATGAGAAGATGGAGATATATTGTTATTATTGCATCAGCGCTGCTGTTGGGATTTTGGATTGGTTCTAAAATAGACAAGGGACGGGAAATCAAAGAAAATATGGAAATGGCTGAGTTGCTGATTGATAAGGAGAGGAACTATTTTAATGAGTGCAATAAGAAGATTGAAAATCCAGATTATGAGCCGCATCTGGGCTCCAGCGTTGTTTTTAATTTCCATAATGGAGTGTTGACGAAAACTATATATTGTGTTATTCTTGGGGTGATATTTGATTTATGTCTGGCTTACTGAGCCGGATAAGTTATTTTGTTCCAGCACACAGCTGGAAGTTGAAATTTGAGGGAATACCTTAAAAAGAAAAGGCGCAGCAGGAATCACCTGCTTTCAAGACACTTAGAATGGAAATTCTTTGTGTCTTATTTTTTTGCCTGAAAATGAAAGGAAGGAGGATAGGAAGTTTATTAATCTAAGTTGAAAGAAGGAGGATAGGAACATTCATGGAAGAATTATCTCTGACTGTAGCCGAGGCATATGACTGTATTCTGGTAAGCGAGGAAGGAATGGTTCACAGCTTTGTAAAAGGTTTACCAGGATACTTTTATGGGGCAGATCTAACCAATGAACGGGTAAGAGAGCTTTTAAGCCGGGCGAAGGATAGGAACCGCCTGTTTCTGGTTGAGGAGGGGATCCTGGACCATAACTTCAAAGCCTGGGATGAAAAGACCGAGGAGTGGATTTATTTAATGTGCAGAGAAGGGAAATCAATAATTGCTAAAGGAGAGAGTGTATGAATAAGTGCATTTTTTTAGGCAGAATGACCAATGACCCGGAAATTACTTATACACAGGGAGAAAGTGCAATGGCGATTGCACGGTTTGACTTTGCGGTAGACCGGAGAGGATCGCGGGAAGGAGAGCCTAATGCGGATTTCTTCCGATGCACGGCATTCGACCGCAAGGCAGAGTTGCTGGAGCGTTTTGGAAGAAAAGGACTGAAGCTGTTGTTAACTGGGAAAATGCAGAACAATAACTATACCAACAAAGAGGGGGTAAGAGTTTATTCGATGCAGTACCTTGTTGATGATGTGGAATTTGCAGAAAGCAAGAAAAACAGCAGTGAGGATGGCGGAGATCAGGGGACGCCGCCGGTAAATCAGCAAAGCCAGCCAGCGCAGAGAACCCAACCGGCGCAGAGCAGTCAGCCGGCACAGAGGAGCCAGCCGTCGCAATCGAACCAGGCACCGTCAAGGCAGCCAGCGAGACAGGCAGCAAGATCAACAGCCAGGAACTCCCAGCGGAATGCACCTGCCGCTAACAAGGATGACTTTATGAATATTGATGACGGCATGGAAGATGGAAGTCTGCCATTTAACTAAATGAACGAAAACCAGAGGGAATAAGAGTCTTTTGAAGCAATTTAGTTTCAGGATTTCAGTTCCCTCTTTTTATGAAGGAGGTAAAAAAATTGGAACAGAAAAATATCAGAAAGATCATGCAGCTTGTGCTCTTAGGAATCGGGTGCAGTATTTTACTGCCGTTTCTGCTCCCGTTTGCGCTAGGAATTGCAGTCAATGTCATTTCACTTGGAATCCCATTTTTTGTAATCCTGTGCGCTTTGAGAAATCCATGGGCGCTGGGTGTATTAAAAAATATGCGGAAACATCTGGTGGCCATGCTAGGCGGAACCTTTCCAGAGGCGTCCCAGGAAGAGGATACAAAGGCTGCAAAAACTGAGTCTGCACCGTTAGACACAGAAGCAGCCTCAGAAGCGATGGAGGACAGCGTAGAAGATGCAGACACCCAAACGATAATCTCCTGGTATGGAAGGATTGGCAAAGAGCGCTTAAACCAGATCGTTACCAATCTTAATGCAAAAGGCATATATGAATGCTGGCTGCGGAGGGATGGAATCTGTAATATCAGGACCCCAAAGGGGTATCGGCGTGTTGGCTGCCTGCCAGAATATCCGGGAGAAAAGGCAGAGGATATTTGCCGCCTCTTAACCCGGGAGGGGGGATTACAGGCTTCTGTGAAGGGAAGGTATGTTTATTTATCGTGGAATGGCTAATAAGTGGAGGTATCAAGTTTGATTCAGTGTATACCGCATCGCAAGATATATTATAACGATGAAAATGGATATACCATAGCCTCTTATAAGACCTATCAGACAATTCCGGAATCGGCCGTAAACCAGTCTTTCAAAAGCGGAGAGAGTGTTTTTACGGCCATTGGAACTGCAATCCCCTTTATAGAAGGGATTGATACGGGACTGGAAGGTAAGTGGATTAAAACAAGCTATGGATTACAGTTGTCAGTGACGGAAAGTCAGATATTTATGCCGACAACCAAAGAGGGGATTACATGTTATCTGGCATCGGGACTGATTAAAGGAATCGGGCCGGTAACTGCCGGCCGGATTGTAAACCGGTTTGGAGAAGATACCCTGAAGATTTTTGATACACAGCCAGAGAAGCTGCTGGAAGTAAAAGGAATTACGAAAAGCAAGCTGGAGACAATCCTTGGCTCATACTCGGAAAGCCGTTCTTTGCGGGAGCTGATGCAATACCTGGCTCCCTTAAAGATAGGGCCGAAACGAGTGGCCGAAATCTGTGATTACTTTGGCTCAAAGGCTTTGCAAATTGTGAAAGAAAAACCATTCAGGCTTTGCGAATTAAGTGGTTTCGGGTTTGAGAGTGTGGATATCATCGCAAGAAGAAATAAAAATTTCCGGCCGGATGATACACTGCGGATTAAGGCAGCGATTCTCCAGGTCTTAAGTAATGCAGAGGGCGATGGTCATCTGTATTTAGAAGGCAGGGATATTGTTAGACAGGCGGCGGAACTTCTAAATTATGGGATATACCGACAGGCTGTAAATATACGTTTAATTAAGGATATTGGAAATGAAATGGTCTTTTCCGATGAGCTTTTAGCGGCGGAGGGACATTACCTTTACTCCATGAAGAATTATATGGCGGAGAAGATGGCAGCGGTGCATATCCTTCGGGTCATGAACAACAAGCAGCCGGTCTACGACATTGAGCGGGAGCTGGATGAGGTTCAAGGAACTACGCATATGGTTCTGGCTAAGCAGCAGAAAGAAGCGGTAAGGTGTGTATTTGCGAATAGTTTATCTATCATAACAGGGGGACCTGGAACCGGAAAAACTACGGTCGAAAGGATTATCTTAAAAGTGTTTGAGAAGAAGGAGCGGAAGAAAACCGCCCTTTTGTGCGCTCCAACCGGACGTGCCAGCCACAATATGGTAATCAGCACAGGATACCCGGCCATGACCATCCATAAGGCACTCTACATCACCGGGGAAGAAGAGGAAGTTAATTTGGACCTTACGGAAGAACTGGAGGAAGACCTGATTATTGTTGATGAAATGTCCATGGTGGATATGTGGCTTTTCTTCGTGCTGATTTCTAAAGTGAAGAATGGCGCCAGAGTGGTTTTTATCGGTGATCCGGATCAGATACCATCAGTGGGGCCGGGAAATGTATTTAAAGAAATGATTGATTCAGGAGTTATTCCGGTTACGGTTCTTGACGTACAGTTCCGCCAGGCAGAAGGCTCCCGGATTATTATCAATGCTTTAAAAATGAACAATGGGGATACGGATCTGTTGTTTGGTGACGATTTTCAGTTTATATCAGTTGACAGCGATGAGGTGGCGGCTGAAGTGATTGCCGACCTGTACCAGAAAAAGCTGGAAGCAAATCATGGTGATACCGATATGGTGCAGGTACTTACACCCTTCCGGCAGGATACAGCGGTGGGAGCTAACGCTCTCAACGAAAAACTAAGGGAGTTGGTAAACCCGCAGGTTCCTGGTTGTTTAGAAATGAAGCTTGGCAGCTCTGTATTCCGTCTGCAGGATAAGGTTATGCAGTTAAAGAACAAGGAAGAGGTATCCAATGGTGATATGGGGATAGTCACTGACATTTATCAAAATGAGGACGGAACTCCTACATTAGTGGTCCAGTTTGAGGATGGAAGAAATGGTGAATATGCTTCAGAAGACTATGGGTTACTGATGCTTGCCTATGCGGCTACCATACATAAAAGTCAAGGGAGCGCGTATCCCTCTGTCATCATTCCGGTACTCCCCTGCTTCAAAAGAATGCTAAAACGAAACATCTATTACACAGCGGTGACGCGGGCAAGATGTGAAGTGACTTTAGTGGGAGACTGGGCTGCTTTTTGTGAGGCTGTGATGACGGATGATAGGGAGAAGAGAAATACAAAACTGGCGTATCGGATTCAGCAGGAGGCTTTGAGGATTGAGAAAATAAAATCCCAGGAGACCGGTGCTGATAAGCAAATAGCAAGCTAGTTACGAAATTTAAGGAGGAATACCATGAATCGTTATGAAGAGAAAAAACAGGCTAGGATTAACCGGTACCGGGAACATGCGGAACATGCAGAGTGCGAGTCGGTTGCCCGTTATCAGCGGTCAAATGAGATTGCAAAAGCATTTGAGGGTGGGCAGCCAATCCTCGTAGGTCATCACAGTGAGGCAAGGGCCCGCCGGGATAAGAAGAAAATCTGGAATAACATGGAAAAGTCGGTCGAAGCCGGAAAAAAGGCTGAGTATTATGAAGCAAAGGCAGAGGCCGCGGAAAATAATCAGGCTATCTCTTCCGATGATCCGGAGGCAATTCAAAAGCTGACAGATAAGTTGGAGCAGTTAATCGAGGAACAGAGCTATAAAAAGCGTGTGAATGCTTATTACAGAAAGCATAAGACATGTAAAGGCTGTGACGGTGTAACCGATGAGCGTGCAGAGATGCTGGACAGTATGGTAAAAGATGAAAGTTCTTATGAGAAAAGCCCGTTTCGACGGATTGAGCTTACCAATCTGAATGCGAACATTAACCGGATCAGGAAAAGAATAGAGGTGTTGAAGGCAAGAAAGGAGGCTCCGCCGGAAAGCTGGGAGTTTGAAGGAGGGTATGTTTACATGAATCTGGAAGAAAACCGTGTCCAGATTTTTTTTGATGACATTCCATCAGAAGAGTTCCGGCAGTTTTTGCACAGGAATTTAAGCTTTCACTGGTCAAGATACCACGGAGCCTGGCAGCGTCAGATTTCAGATGCTGCGATACGGGCAGCCCACAAGGCCACAGACCGTGTTTTGGCGGAGGGAGCATGATGTCAACAGCGATGAAAGAATAAAAAAGACGAATAGAAAGAGGGATAACATGGCATCTTCAAAGTTATTTGAAAGCTGGACGTTCAGCTTACCCATACCGGAGCCGTTTTTACAGACGATTATTGACAAGGGGTGGAACAAAGCATCATCAGAAGAGGAGTATACCTCCATCTACAATCTGATGCAGCAGGGAAAGCTGTCTACACTTCATGGTCCAGTCTTACGGGCGGTTATTACACTGGTGAAATTAATGGAGACGGATCTGGACGGTGCGTTGGGCATGCAGAAAAATGATACAGGAGAGATTCAATTCTACTGCGGTGAATTTAAGAAAAGAAACGAGGAGGAGAGAATTGCTGTCGTATACAATTTCAAGAATGGAAAATTTAAGGTCTGCGAGAGTGGAAACGGTATACACCGGCATATGCCGGCTCTGCGGTCGGGACAGAGTGATGGAAAGTATTTATTATGCATGCTTGAATATGCCAGCCTAAATATGGAAGGGCCGCTTTTCAACCAGGAATTTTACGACAACTTTACGATTTTAAGAGAGCAGTATAAAAACAACTGGACTGATATGGATTTAGCGCTGAAAGCCGCATTTGTCTGCTGCGATAATCTATACCGGAGAGTGGAGAATGCCGGCGCATTGGGAACAGACGGCCTGCCGGTTGACAGGAACTCGCTTGCTTCCGGAAACACCCCGCTTTTAACGCCCCAGGCTATATCCGGCGGAGAATATGCGCCGACAGAAGTTACGTCAGGACGGTTTGAAGTTATGAATGTGAACCGGATTACGGCAAATTCCAAGCCAATTGGGACTCTGGGCAGTAAATACTGTATGAATGTAGATTTGACAGAGGAGGAGAAGGCCCGTGTACCGCAGATTTCCCCCAATTATCATGTATCGGAGGAGGTACAGGATATCCTTGAGATGATTCGGAATACACCTATGCGCACGTTCATGATGCGAGGAGATTCCGGCACAGGCAAGACCATTGATGTTGCCATTCTTGCCAAGGCGCTGGGGCTTCCTTATTATTTTTTGACCTGCTCCGAAGGTACGGATGAAATGGACCTGGTTTCAACCATGATTCCCAATACAAGTGATAAGGTAAAAGCAGAACCGCCGGTAATGCCTGATTATGAAGATTTTATGATGGATCCGTCCACGGTTCTGAGTGAGTATACAGGGATCTATGAGGAGGACGTGGATATCAGTCAGGTATTTGGGAAGCTGATGAGTCAGATTTATAAAATCGGATATCAAAACTGCAAAGACCAGAAGGATTTTGTATTGGTGGAATCGGATTTAATCAAAGCATGCCGCCGTCCGTCCGTGTTTGAACTCCAGGAGGCTGCGGTGATAGGAAAGCCGGGGACTCTGGTAAAGCTGAATGGCCTGTTAGATGACTGTGCTTCCATTACCCTGGCAGACGGCGAGATTGTCCGCAGGAATCCTGATACCATAATTGTCTTGACCACCAACACAGATTATAAGGGCTGTAAGGATATGAACGAATCAATCCTGTCCCGTATGTGTATGGTTTTTGATAAAAAGGAACTGACGCCTGAGCAGATGAAGAAACGGGTCATGGTGAAGACTGGCTGTAAAGATGAGGTCATGCTTTTGAAAATGGCAGAAACCGTGGAAATAATCAGGCAGTATTGCAGGAATGAACGGATTCGCGGCGGTGTATGCGGATATCGGGAGTATGAGTCCTGGGTTTGGGCATACATGGTGACCGGTGATGTGTTAAAAGCGGCAAAATCCACGATTTTAAGCAAAGCCGCCTCTGATAGAGAATACCGGGATGAGATTTATGAAAACTGCATTAAGGTGAGCTATTCTGAATTTTCGGCAGCGGCATAAGGAGGAGGCTTTATGAATGAAAAAGGTTATGACCGTTTAAGAATCCGGGAAATCAAAAATAAGATTAGTAATAAGCAGGTTTTTACGTCCAAGCCGTTTATCCATAACATGGAGAAACTGGCAAACTCCTTGGTCTGGAAGCCGGGAAAAAGATTGAAGGTTTCAATGGGCTGGAATACAAGCCCGTCAGCAACGATTGCCGTTACGGGTGGAAACAGCGTGTATATCAATGCGGCAAATCCGATTACAAGGAGCTTTCCGACAAAAGAATTAAAGACGGACAGTCTGGTGGGATTATTGGGACATGAATGCGGCCACCAGAAATACACTGCCTTATATTTGCGAAAATTATATGGAAAGGGGTTTGCAGAAGGGAAGATATATCCCCGGCCGCCAGTGCCGGGGAATGAAAAAGAGAGTGCGGCTCTGGAGGAAATAAAGCAGTTCCTTCAGGACGGAGATAAGGCTGCAATAGCTGTGATTACAGAAACCGCTTTACGCCTCAATAACATACTGGAGGACATATACGTTGAAATGCGTATGTGTGATGAATACCCAGGCAGTATCCGGAGAGGTATTTTAATAAATGCGACCCGGCATATAGAAAACCTGCCGACTGTCACCCAGGAGGTACGGCAGCAGGATCATGGACTGGCAATTATCTTAAATCTGATTTTAGGATATGCCAGAGCCGGAGAAATCAACAACTGGGAAGGTTATACCGGTGAGTATCTGGACTGTTTGTACGACTGCGCGGGGATCATTGATGACGCGGTGGTGAACGTGGACAAAGTAGAACGCTTCCGCGCCGCCAATCAGGTAATATTAAAAATCTGGGATTATATGAAAAATTTGATTGAGCTGCTCCATGAACAGGAGGCTAAAAAAATCCCTTCCAATGGAGAGGAGAATGGTTCTTATAGCCAGGAGGAATCTGATTGCGAGGATAATTCCGCCGTTCGGGAAAACTCCGGCTGTGAGGCTGATTCTGAAAGCAATAATGACTCTGGCAATGAATCGGAGTCAGATGGTCAGAATGACGGAGAGGAAGACAATATTTTAGTACGTGTATTTTGTAATGTCGTTGTTCCGGAACCGGATTGGGAAGAAGAATGCGAAGAAACTGAGGAACCGCCGGAAGGCTGGAGCGGTATATGGGAAGAAGAGGAGGAGCATACAGATGAAGAGAAGAAAGATGATGACCAGAACTGGGAAAATAAAGAGGAATCAGATCTGGAAGGAGACGGAACGGAGCAGGAATATCCGGAGGCAGTGGAAAGCACCGCAGAAGAGGATACTGGCCCACAGGACGAGGATGCAAAAGAAAATCTGCTAAGAACAGTTTTACAGATATATCGTGATAACTCCAAGCCGAAAATCACGGCTCAGGAAGGCGGCCGGTTTGAAGGAGAAAGTATCTGCGAAGAGACAAATGGAGAACGGTTTGTTAAATGGGATAACGATTACGATGGAAGCGGATATTTTGATGCTGCGGAGGACATGAACCGGGTGCTGTATGGCTTGGCTGAGGAGAAGTATGAAAAGGAGCAGGAAAAGAAACTCGTCAAAGCTATAAGCAGCCAGGCAGAGAATATGGATTTCGGGTATGCACATGCAGATTGTAACATTGTGATCCATCGGCTTGAGAATGTTCCGGTCCAGTGCAGGCGAATGTACGATAACCTGTCGCCGGATATTTTGAAAACTGCGAAGCGGCTGAAGGAAGAGATGTGGGAGATTATCTATCCTGAAGAAAATGGAATGAAGAAGAACCTGCCTATTGGGAAAAAGATAGACAGTTCCCGGCTTTACCGTCAGGATAAAAAAATCTTCATGAGCTGCGGGGAGGTTAATGAGGAACGGCAGGCGGCAATCGCAGTATTGATTGATGAGTCTATCTCTATGGGAGATGGAGATCGGATTACCTTCGGGCGTCTGACTGCTCTGATTCTCTATGATGTCTGCGTGAATTTGGGAATTCCGGTTATTGTCTATGGGCATTCCACCAGCTACAACGACTTTTATACAGAGGAAACAGTAGACTTGTATGCCTATGCTGAGTTTAACTCTGTAGACGGAAAGGACAGGTACCGGATTATGGATATGTCTCCAAAAGGCTGTAACCGGGATGGTGCGGCAATCCGCTTTGTGGCAGAGCGTCTGAAAACCAGGCCGGAAGAACTGAAAATGCTGTTTCTTGTATCGGACGGACAACCGTCTGGACTTTTTTACAGCGGGGATTTGGCCAAAGAAGACTTAAAAACTTTAAAAAGCAATCTAAAACGGCAGGGAATTTTACTTTTTGCTGCAGCGATTGGGGCTGATCGGAAAGTGATTGAGGAGATATATCAAGACGGTTTTTTGAATATTTCGGATATCTCCAAGCTTCCTGTCCGCATTGCGAAGAAGATTCTAAGTTATCTAAGATAGGAGAAAATACATGGCACAAAATGAGCAGCGGGACTGGAAGAAGGAAGTATCGAAGCAGATTGTTGTTTACAAGACAGATAAGAAGCTTCTGGAGCTGAATGACAAATTAAAGCCAGCTTCCAGACTTTTCCCGGCCCATATTCATGCAATGGGAGAGGAAGCGGAGGAAGGAGCCCGCTCTTTAATTCAGATCATCATGCTGGATTACAGTAAAGGGACGGGAGAGAATACAATCAGCGTCAGCGCTCATATCAATCCGGAGGAAGCCAAGTTCCTCTATTCCAGAAATTTTTGTGGAGCAACGTATGTTGACTTTGCCCAGGAAAAGATTTTTGGTGATCCGGATGAGGCGGGACTCAGCAAAGTAACCAAGTTGTCCATCAAACGGTTTGACACAGACGCCAAGGGTGAGAAACGCCGGTATCCATGGATTGCGGATATTGAGAACGGCAGAGGGTTTGCGGTCCATAATTCTAATGGTGGAACCTATTGTAAAAAGGATTCCTATATCTGTGACGCCCGTGTATCCGTCAATATTAATGATGTGGATATGTTCAAACTGTTTGCAAAAGCAGAAGCCTGGATTCGTGTTTTTGAGCAGGGACAGGCATTCAGGACCTGCTTAATCAGCTTTTTCAACAAGCTGTATCTGTTGATAAAGAAAGAAATACTGGGACAGACCGATGTGATTATCCGCCACATAAATGAGTCAGATGAGTGGGAAGAGGATTCGGAAACCAGAAAAGCAGGCTGAGTGAAGGAAATGGTGCGTCTGTTTTACAAAAAGAGCGGAGCGGCGGATATGTAATGGGTAAAGGAGGGCATAGCCATGACAAACAAGGAAATCCGGGAAGAAATGATGCTGCAGATCGAGCAGCTGAAAACCATCAATATCCTGAACCGCTTAGGAATGCACAACAAGGATGAAGAACAGACAAAAGCAGAGATTAAGAGCCGGATAGAAGAATTGCATCAGCAGCTACTGGAGGAAGATGAGTAACGTACAAACGACAGGAGGAAAAAGGAATGTCGATAGTGAGTAAAATTATTAAAAAAAATGACAAATATATTTTTTATTATGGACTCAGTATTGCTGAGGGAAGATTTATGGTCCAAAGTAAAGCATTGAACTGGATAACAGCGGAGCAGGAACGGATTTTAAAAATAGAACATTCCGCTAACCGGTTATATGGCTATTATGGACAGGGATACTATAAAGGGCGGTTTGCAATTCTAAAACCGGTTTTAGAAGACATCTTTCTTAGGTTGGACGATGTTTTTTATGCTTGGAACCTAATTGATGACTGGCTCTGGAAATTGTATGATGAAACGGCAGACGTGGATTATTTTGCGTTCGGATTAATTCAATTTTTAAGTGGACGTACTGAGGCGAAGCAAATATCTCGCTTTTCATGCAGAACCATAAAAGGCCAGGAGAGGAAGCTGAAATTTCTTGAGACATCCCTGGAAGAGATGGGAAAAACAGAGGATCTCTGTATAATCCGGCTGATGAAGGAAACCGGAATCCGGATTGGGGATTTAGAAGATATCAAGTGGGATAATATTCAGTTTCCATATGTTTCAGGAGTAATGATAAAGAAAACAGGGTCTCTCTATCCAGTTACCCAAATTAGTGAAAAAACAAATGAACTGTTAAAGCAGCTAAAAAGAAGAGATGAGAAAGTCTTTCATAGAAATCAGGCGGCATTTCAAGCTACGGTCAGGAAAGCAGCTGCAGATGAATTTGAGTTTGCTATTCATGGGATCCGCTGGTACTGGCTCAAAGCGGTGGCAAAGGTTCAGATTCCGGAAACCGATAATAGCTGTGATAGTATGGATACAACGGATTAACAAAAACTACATATAGAAAAGAAATGTTGACACATACCGTATATAGTGTTAAACTGTACTTGAATCTGATTTTTGCAGTGTTTCATCATTGTAAATAACCTTTGTTCCGGCAGATTGCCGGGAGTAAAAACTTTAGGCTTAGGCCTTATTTATCTGGAAGAAAGACGCCAAAAGTGGAATATATTTTGGCGTCTTTTTTTATTTATATGGAAGCGCAGGAAGATACTATACGAGAAACCTGTGGCTTACTGAAAGAAGAGAGGAGGGCAGTCACAAATTTAGCCGCAAAAAGCTGTAAGGCAAAACAGAAGTAAGAAATCCTTTGACGGATAAAAATGGACCATTGGCAGATGCCAGTGGTTTTTTTGATGGAAAAAACAACCATCAGCACAGAAGTCCGTCTGGGATGCCTGTGTATGTTATCCGCAAAGAGGAAAGGAGTTACGGATGATTAATTTGTTTCAGGACATCCCGGAGGAAACCATAGAAACAACTTTGGACATGATTCAGAGAAATTTAGATCAGATTGGTCTTTATGGCGGCCACACAATCAGAAAGCATACGGATGTGCAGGTATTGGCCTTAAAAACACGCCTGAATGCAGAGGACATTATTTATGCCACATCTTTCTGGGATATGGAAGTTGCGGCGGCAGTGGTGAAAAGCCTGATGAAGCGGTATTACAATCCGATTATTAGGGAATGGCTCCTGGATACTACCAGGGACGTGATTTCTCTGCATGGAACCTTTCCCAAGCCGGTGGGGTACGGATTTAAAAGAGGGATTAATGTGCTGAATGAAAACCTGAAAAAAGCCTGTGTGGTCTTATTAAAAGACAGTGATGCGGATTGGGGGTTTCGGATACTGACATGTTATCCACAATTTTAACGGAGGAAAACGAGTGAAACGAACATCAATCAGCCTGCAGGTCATCATGGCAGGCAAATATGACTTTGAAGTAGGAAAGAAAGTGAATTTCCGTCTTGATCCGGAAACCAGGCTTTATATGGTATCCAGCGAGCAACTGGAATTCGGACTTGTCAAATCGTTGGTTCGTGGGAAACGGGAGGAACTTCAATCGCTGGGAAGCGATTTTTCCGGGATTGTTGTCCAGTCTTTACCAGAAACTATGCGTATGATGGTAAAAGTATTCACGGAAGACGGTCATGACGGGCAAAAGGAGGAAACACATGATACAGGACGAGCTTTACTTGGCAGAAAGGCTGCTAAAAAAAGAGTTTGGAGAGAACTGGAAGGAGATTGTGCGGCATTTGGGCACCCGGGAACTGACAAGCTGCGTTGGGCGTGATTTAACATCATTTATGGCTTTTCCCGAACGGAAACAGGGTGGCAGCAACCGCTGGAGAGGGAACTGTTCTCCCGAGGTGGTACGGGCCGTATTAAAGCATGTTCTGCAGTGCAGGACGTATGAAGGAAAACAAAATCAGGATTTTGTACTGTTGGATCCAATGTCAGGCTCTGGTACCAGCGGAGATGTGGCAGCCAGTGAGGGAGTGCAATCCATTCTTTATGACTTAAATCCAGAACCGGCAAAGGGGAAGGGAAACTGGGACGCATTAAAAGATGATGTAGAAGAAAGCGCATCCATGATTTTTCTGCACCCGCCTTACCATTCGATAATTCAGTATTCAGGAAGTGTATGGGGAAAGCCCCACCCAGATGATTTAAGCCATTGCAGCAGTTACAGAGACTATATCGAAAAGCTGAATTTTATTATAAAGAAGCTTTTCATCAGTCTGCGACAAGGCGGATACTTAGCAATTCTTGTGGGGGATATTCGGACACAGGGAACCTTTCATTCCATTGCAGCGGATATGATGACGATAGGAACACTGGTATCATGGATAGTCAAGGGGCAGTATAACTGCCGTTCCAGTAGCCGGACATATAGCGGTAAACCGTTTATTCCTATTGTAACAGAACATTTGCTGCTGTTTAAGAAAGAAGAATGTCTGATGATTCCGTTCAGCTACCGGGTAAACGGTATCTGTGATCTGGAAAAGAATGACTCATTGGCTCTGTCCTGGTTTCATCTAATCCGGGGAATTATGGAAGAAAACGGCGGCACCATGTCTTTAAAAAATCTTTACGAACGTCTTGAAAAACATCCAAAAGCAAAGAAAAATCAATATTATAAGGAACGCATCCGTGCCTGCATTTATGAACACCGCTCCCACTTTCAAACCGACGGAAAAGGAACGTACCGTCTGGCATATGCGGTGAAGTAAAAGGAGGCGTTATGGGTTATGAGGGAGAGGAAATCGAGGGCTATTACTGTCTTTTAATAGCCATTCTGGGGAATTTTGATGCGAGCGAGGCCCGATTTCTATATGAATACGGCCCGGATCATCCGGTTTGCCAGAAGATACTGAAAAAGAGACCGCCACCGGTCAATTTCGCCAAAATGAGTAAAGAGGATATTAACCGGTGTATATACCGGTTATTTGAAGAGGGATACAGCAAACGAAGTATCGCTGATTTATTCGGCTGTTATCCTTCCACGGTTAATCGAAGACTTGCTATTGGAAAGAAACAGGACGCTGAAAAGAAGATGGAAGAACGGAGGAATCAAAATAATGCACAAACTAACAGACGCCCAGAGGAACTTTGCAGAGGAAAATCATAACATGATTCAGGACTTTTTATTCTACAATCAGCTGGACCGGGCTGATTACTATGATGTGGTTGTATTGGGCTATTTGGAAGCTGTACAGGCCTATGATGAAGACAGCAGGCCCAGGCAGTACAAATTTGAGACAATCGCTTCGAGAAAGATGTGTGACTGTTTATTTAAGCATTGGCGTTACAATGGCCGGTTAAAACGCAAGGCCCGCCTGGTGAGTTTAGATGGGACTGTGTATGAAGATTCCGGGCTGACGCTTTCAGAAACGATTGTGGCAAAAAATGTAAAGTGTGAGGATCTGGTTTTCCAAAGACTGATGATTGAAGAGGCAATGGTACATATGACTGAAAAGGAAAAAAAGGTTGTCCAGATGAAGGCAGCAGGATTTACCGGGCCTGAGATTGGAACGGCGTGCGGCGTTACTACATCAGGAGTTTATGGCAGGCTATACCGAATGAGAAAGCGGTTGAACCGGGTATTTTCGGCACAGGAGAGTGAAGCGTATGCATATACATAAATTTTCAGATCTTGTGACATTTGATGCGGTTGCCATTGGCGGCACCCTTCCGGCTACGAACGAGTACCGAAGCTTTTTCAAAAATCTGCACCCCAGGCAGCTGCTTACTTCCAGAATTACAGTTCCTATATACGAAGTGACATACGGTTATGATACCTGCCGGAATAACCGGAGAGAAGGCAAAAAGTATGTGATTTTACGGTCCGTCCATGGTGAGGAAGAGATTGAGATAGATATGCTCTTTCGTGACTGGGTGGAAGAAGAAAACTGGCGCAGGCCATATCGGAAGATATCCAATGTTCAAATTCTGGAAATCAGGCCGAAAGCATATGCCACTCTTTCTCTTACAACTTAAACACGTTTCATTTCTTCATTTCCTGTATAAAAATACAGGTTGCTGTTAGGAATCAGGCGATTGCGGGCTGAAGTTCCGGACTGTATTCGGTTAGCAGCGTAAAAAGACACACCGTTAAGAATGGCTTTTCCGTCCAAAGCAAAATTCATGTGAAGGACGGGAAGGAATGGAACAGTTATATCTGTTTGAAATAGAGAAAAAGATTAAAGGGGCAGTAGAACTGCTGAATATGTGTGAAGCGGCCGCTTTGGCAATGAATCCGGCTGGCTACTACCTGGCTTTTAGCGGGGGAAAAGACAGCCTGGTGATTTACCATCTGGCAAAAATGGCCGGCGTACGGTTCGAGGCACATTACCACTTAACAACAGTAGATCCGCCGGAATTAGTGCATTTTATCCGGCGGAACTATCCCGACGTGATTATTGACTATCCGCCGATTACCATGTGGAATTTGATTATCAAAAAGCAGCTGCCTCCCTACCGGAATGCACGCTATTGCTGTAGTGTGCTAAAAGAGACGGGAGGAGAAGGGCGCTTTGTAATCACTGGAGTAAGATGGCAGGAGAGCCGTAAGCGGGAAAGTCGTGGAGCAGTTGAGGTTCTAGGAAGCCGGAAACCGGATTTAATACTCAATAATGATAATGAAGAAAGCCGCAGGATCATTGAAAACTGTCAGCTGAAAGGGAAACGGTTAATCAATCCCATCATCAGCTGGACAGAAAATGAAGTGTGGCTTTTTATTTATTCTCAAAAAATTGCGTACTGTGAGCTATATGACTGCGGATTCCGAAGACTCGGCTGTATCGGCTGCCCATTGGCATCGGTAAAAAACAGGGAGTGGGAGTTTAAGCGGTTTCCAAAGTTCCGGGAAGCGTATATCAGAACCTTTGATCGTATGGTAGAGGCCAGGAGAGCCGCTGGAAAATCGGATGGGAATTGGAACAGCGGGGAAGCGGTATTCAACTGGTGGATGTATGGAAATCCCAAACAGGAAAAACAGGTAGAAGGGCAGATGGAATTTAACTGTTATAAAGAATTATTTGACAAAGCTGTTGATAACGGGACAAAGTAATCCGTTTCAACAAGGAGGAACAATTATATGGTTATTATTGATGGAAAAATTGCTGTAAGCGTTTGCAGACTGGGCGAAAATAATGTGTATTCGTATGCCCTTGTGGTAAGGCCCGACACAATCCCCACATGGGGACATGACTGCTACTATTACGATACACACGGACATGCAGTGCTGTTTGATGAGCCGGAGGAGGGATGCAGCTATGCGCGGAATGAATCCCTGGTGTTATTACCGTATACGATGCTAGAGGCATTGTATGAGGAAGTGGAGGGAACCGGCTGGGTTGAGGCAGAAGATTCCCCGTTTACGGAGGTTTATAGTGAGATGGAGGCAAAGATTGCCTGAGAGGAGCGGTTACATGATTGGAAAGGCGTGCTGTAATACCTGTGTGTCATTGAAACGGGAACAGAAGGAAACAAAAACGGGAGAGAACCGATATTACCATGGCTGCCGTGTACATGGTCTGATTCGCAAAGCCATTGTATCTGACTCTGGGCTGGAACATCAGTCCTGTGATGAGTGGGTAGCAGCGGACGAACAGAAATTAGAGAACCGGGCAATGGCGGAAATGCTGGGGAAGGAACTTCAAGCACTGCATGATATATGGAAGCAGGTATATGCGTGTGGGGGAACGGATTTCAACTGCCCGGACGGAGTTGAACTGAATCTTCTCAGAAGCCGTATGATGTCCCAACGACGCCGGATTAGAAGCTGTCTGTTGGAAGCAGACTATCCCGTCAGTTATAAGTTGGAGATACCGGACATGATTGCTAGCCAGTACATGGCGCGGAGAGAGGAGATTGAGGCGGCGGCAAAAAGGGCGCTGCAAATCTACAGGGAAAATAAGGACTATCAGTGGCTTGTTGAAAAAAATCTGGAATTAAGTGAGAAAGAGCGAAAGGTATCCGGTATTTACTATGCGCTTGGCTATATTGAACAATTAGAAAGAGCCATAGAACAGGACGAGTATGTTCTGATGCGGTCCCATGAGCTTCCGGAGCATTACATTGAGATATTGAGGACCTGCCGTGATAAAGTGGCTTGCATCATGAAAGAAGGAAAGTTAGTCAGCATACAATCGAATAAGGAAAAAGAGAGGCATACCGGGGGACAGCTGCAGATACCGGGGCAAATGGATATTTTTAGTTTCCTTGCTTCTTGATTAATACTTTATGGAGGGAATGATGGATAGTCTGATGGAGAAAGAGAACTGCCAGATAGAAGGAATGATGTTACAGATAGCAGGGGGAAAGAGAGTGGATAGAAACAGACGATGATTGTGCGCCGTTTTGCGGATATCTTGGAACTGCCGAAATTGAATTTGTACACATTAACCGCTAACTGTCGGAGTATGTATTCTATATCAGATTCCATGTAATGGTTTGCCTTCAGGATTTTTTATAGAACAGATTGATTCCATACTGAAAAACTATGGGTATCAGCACCCGAAATATGGTAGCCATGATATAAACGCTGAAGCGGAAACCAGCAGTCAGCAGATAGCGGAAATGTGATTTACAGTCTGGTAAAGATAAGGAACGCTAAGGAATCTGGCTATGATTTGAATAGCCATGGCAGGGTGTGATTGCGTGAGAAAGGATTTTTTTATGAATCAGAAGGAACCAATAGATACAGAAAAATTCGTAAGCTGGAAACAGTGTGAGGAAATTTTTGAACAGTATCTATTTTCGCTTTCAGGCATGGATTATAACAATGGATGTTACAGATTTACTGTGAAGACAACGGTCAAACGAAAAGACGCACTAAACCATGATGAATTGGTAGAGTTGTGTACCAGATTATGCGCTGTTTGTATTGATGTACGCTTAGAGGGTGAAAAAGATTACTGTTGGACTGTATTTTACACTACAGTAACCTGATAAAGATTGTTTTATAAAAGGCTGCGGCTGATGGATTGGGGACATAATTACTTTAAGGAATAATTGGATTCAGGGCAGAAAAGAACAAGCTGTCGGATATTAGTCCCCAAATGCAATATGATTATCCCCCATATAGAGGACAATTTTGACCGGGGAAATTCCATATACAGTTTTCCTGGCCTCTTTCCCAAATACGGGGCTCCAACCAGAGTCCATACACGCATAGGGGACAAGGGCCGCAACATTGAGACGCTGCATTGTGATAATCCGGACTGTGAAACAGAGTGGCTCCGGCAGTTAATCCACTTCACCGGGAAAAGACAATGGATAACAAAGCTCTGTCAACGGCCATACTATCAAAGTTTTTGGAATATGGTTGGCTGGATTCATTCCAGGATTTTTACCACCTGGATATGTACCGGGAAGAGATTATCCTCTTAAAGGGATTTGGAGTTAAATCCTATGAGAGCCTCTGGTCCTCCATTGAAGCAAGCCGGCACACAATTTTGAGCACTATCTGGCAGCTATGGATATCCAGTTCGTTGGCCGGACCATAAGCCGGAGCCTAGCTTCGGCTTAAAGTGTCCGTTACTTTTGGTGTATCAGATACTTTCAAGGTCGCTGTTTTTCCAGCTTCAACCGTTAAGGAATACACCGTTGTATCAACTTTATATCCCAATGGTGCAGACCGTTACTTTATATAAACTATGCCAGCCGTTACTTCTACAACGCCAGTATTTCCGCTTTCATCAGTCGTAAGGGGGCAAGCAGTTTCGTGCAGTCCTTATCAGAAAAGACACCACAGGTTGCACCGACGATATCTGTATTTGGATATTTATCCGAATTTCTTTATTAATTCTAATGTTGAAAACATACTTAATAATCGCTTAAAATTATAAGCGATAAACATAGAAGACGCTTCTGCATCAACATTATCCATTTGGCGGCGTAAAAAGAAACTATATCCTAGTGTCCTTTTGATTGTGCCAAATGGATGTTCTACTATAGATCTACGTTGTTTGTATATTTCATTATTATCCAAAGTATCTTGGCGAACAAAATCTAGGATATCCTCATGTTCCCATCGCTGTATAGTTCTCCCGTTTACCGAGGATGTACAAGCACCTTTGTATTTACAAGAATTGCAATCTGAACATTTATAACGTCTATATTTTATTCCATTCTTAGATGTGTTTTCAAAAAAGAACAGTGAGTTACCTGCTGGACAAATATATATTTCTTGTTCTTTATCATAGGTAAATTTTTCTTTGCGGAATTCATTGTTCTTAGTTGAATTGTTCGCTCTTGCTTTTTTTATATATACTTTCATCTTATTGTCAATACAGTTTTTTATTTCAGTTCCATTGTAATAACCTGTATCAGCGACTACAGTTGGTTCTTCTACTTCTAATAAATCAGTTGCGCCCTTTGCCATCGAATAAAGCTGATTTTGGTCATTTATATCATTTGTAGTCGAAATATCTATAACAAAGTGGTTTTTAGAATCTACAACAGATTGCACATTATAACACATATCCAGTGAACCATTATTTTTCATCCTTCGAGAATCTGTATCTGTCAGACTCTTCTGTTCTAAATTTTCGTTCTCCAATTCTTGCTTTTGCATTAAATACTGTACTTTTAAAGTTTGATAAGCTTCAAGCTTTTCTTTAACATTTTCATTTACAGTATCTTCTTTTTCTATTGCCATTAAATATGCATTGATTTGTGTCTCAGCATACTCTATTTTTTTATCCAATCCACTTTGAGTAATACAGTTATGCTTACTGTTTTGAGCTTTGATTTTTGTTCCATCTATGGCGATAAGCTTTCCGTCAATCAAGCCCCATCCTTTTAAAATAAGTGTTAAATTTCGCAAAGTGTTATGAAATGCAACTTTATTTTTCTGTACAAATCCTGCAATAGTTCCATGATCTGGTATAATTGCATTAATAAGCCACATGAGTTCTATATTTCGTTTGCTTCAATTTCTAAAGCTCTACTTGAACGAATTTTGTTAAGATATCCATAAATATGCAGTTTCAGTAAATCGGATCGCCGATATGGAGTTTGTCCCCTGTTTGTTCCACTATATTCAGTAAATCCCAATTCTTTCAAATCAAGCGAACAGCATTATCTTTAGCAATTAAATCATCTAAAGATGTTGTAATTATTCTTGCCTGATTTCTATCTAAACCAACGATATATGCCATATAGAAAGCACCTCCGATACCAAATATTGCATCCTTATTATAACATATATCATAATTGTTAGACAGTCTGACGCACGGTGGTGTGAGAGGACGGCGGTTAGTCACCGCCTCCTACTCGATTCTGGTTTCATTTATATGGAAATCTATTCCATATTTTCCATAAACAAACTATTCATTCCAATTTATAGAAATAGTAAAATAAAGCCAATCGGGAATGACTACAAAGCCTGCAAATAAAATTCAATAGGAAAATGAGAAATTTTTAAGATTTATTGTTGATTGAATTTCAGGTACAACAAATAGATCACCGTTACCCGCTGGTCTGAAAGGATGCCGTATTCCTTATTCTGGAAGAGACATAAGATGTTCTTTTACTCTTCCGTAATAGATTCGCAGAAACTTATTAGCACCTGCGGTCATGTAGACATATTGAGGTTTTCCCTGAGCTTCAAGCTCATAAATAAGTCACTCCTCAAGATTACTGCAATGGATAAGTACCAGTTTTACTCATTGCCTATTCAATCTACTGTGGTGTGATACGAGTGTACATGAGGCAGTTCAACCTGCATAAAACGAACGCTGTGAATGAGGAGCTGGTTATCAGTCTTTATTACGGACGCGAAGTCCAAGAAAGGAAGCTGATATACCGATTGCTCTATCATTATAACAGCTTAAGCAATAAGATGGATAATTCCTTACTGGCTGTAAGGGATATTAACCATAAATAATTTGTAGTAGAAAGGAGTCATGACTATGCGGCACATTAATATAGAAGACTTACAACGATACCGACAAGAACTGACCGAGGCCGAAAAGAGCCTTGCCACTACCGAAAAATATATCCGGGACATCAAAACTTTCTTGCACTGGCTGGAAGATGACAAAGATATCACCAAGGACCGGGTGATTCAATATAAAGAATACTTAAAGACGAAATACAAAGTATCCAGTATCAACAGCATGCTGGTCGCGATTAATCGCTTCTTTCAATACATGGGATGGAACGAATGCTGCGTGAAAGGCCTGAAATCCCAGCAGCAGATGTTCTCGTCCGAATCCCGCGAGCTAAAGCAGTATGAATATGAAAAACTGGTTGAAACTGCCCGGCGGAAAAAGAAAGAGCAGCTGGCCCTAATCATAGAAACCATCACCGGAACTGGCATAAGAATCAGTGAACTGGTGTATATCACCGCGGAGGCCGTCACTCAGGGAAGAGCGGAAGTCTCCTGCAAGGGAAAATGGCGCCAAATCTATCTGACCAAGGAACTGCGGAAACGCCTGATGAAATACTGCAGACAGAAAGAAATCAAAGCTGGGCCGGTATTTTGTTCCAGGCATAGAAATCCGTTAGACCGTAGCAATATCTGGAGCATGATGAAGAAGCTCAGCAAAGAAGCCGGAGTAGATCCGGGCAAGGTGTTTCCGCACAATCTGCGCCACCTGTTTGCGCGCACTTATTATAAGAAGCATAAGGATATATTTTACCTGGCAGATATCCTGGGACACGCCAGTGTGAATACCACCAGAATCTACACCAGAACAGCCGGCGCGAACCATATCCGGATGCTGGAAGGATTGAAACTGGTAATCTGAGCACAGAACGCAACGGCACAGAAAAATATAAAGTGGACAGAGAAACACAAGAAAAGCAGAATATAAAAAACCACATAATATTCATTATGTTA
>Ga0129317_1000152_pt1 | contig 88494 bp, 99 predicted proteins | sample Cm1ome_FD_94430 | JGI IMG/M metagenome (GOLD analysis project Ga0129317, IMG submission 94430) | Eastern black-and-white colobus group fecal microbial communities from Wisconsin, USA - Cm1105 metagenome | ecosystem: Host-associated > Mammals > Digestive system > Large intestine > Fecal | place...
GTTTTATACTGTAAGCTAAAGCAACTTTCACCACCCGCATAGCAGGTGGTTTTTTTATTTTGAACATTCCATTTTTCGGAACACGAAAAACTCCATGTTCAAAACAGGGCCTTGCCCTAACAAAAAGGCAGAACTTTGAATCGAGTCAAAGTCCTGCCCATTTCCACTATATAATTATATCGTCAGGCCGGCGCAATATCCTGTGCGCATTGCCTCCTGAATCTTGGACGCCTTACGGCAGTCACCGACAAATATAACCTCCCCGGCCAGCTCATGCCAGCTATCCAGCTGTGCAGAAATGCCGCGCATGCCTGCTGCCACCAGAACGGTGTCAGCTTCCAGAAGCAGTTCCGTACCGTCTGCATCCACAATTTTTACCCCATTCTCCTCCACCGACAATACCTTAGCAGAGCAATAGGAATGAACGGACTCGTTCAGCTTTGTGAGCAGATGGCGCCAGTGAATATAAGGCGCATCTTTTGCCAGCCCGTCCCTCATCTCCACGATGGTTACGTCGTGGCCTTCCCAGGCAAGGCCGAGGCCTTCCTCGCTTCCGGCGAGGCCGCCTCCGATAATTACCACCTTCTTACCGACGGAAATGTGTTTTTTATACAGATCGGTGATGTGATGCACGATGGGCCGGTCAAGCCCTGGTATGGGCGGATTCACCGGCTCAGCTCCGCAGGCGGCAATCAGTACATCCGGCTTCTCTGCCAGAATCAGCTCCTCGGTAACTTCCGTATTCAGACGAAGTTCCAGATTTGGGGTACGCTGTACCCTGAGCATCATGGATTTGAGGAACTCTACAATATCCTTTTTGAAGGACAGCTGTTTTGAGTAGTCCAGGTTGGCAGCCAGGTGATCGCTCTTCTCACACAGAATCACGTTATGTCCGCGGCGCGCAGCGGTAATTGCCGCTTCCATGCCGCCCGGGCCTCCGCCTGCTACCAGTACTTTCTTTACACGGTCCGGTTTCTCTTCTTTGCGGGTATTCTCATATTCACGTCCCCAGGCCGGATTCACGGTACAGCGGAGCACACCGGAAGAAAACGGAACATGAGGAATAAAGCCGGCGCTGATACATGTCTCGCAGCGTATGCATTTACTGATTTCATCGGCTTTTCCCATACGGGCCTTCTTTGGCCAGTCGGGATCCGCTATAAACTGCCGGCCGACCACGACAAAGTCGGCTTTACCATCCACCAGCACAGACTCCATATAATCCGGATCATTGATGCCTCCGACAACGGAAACCAGGGATTCCTTTACGACAGCCTTAATTTTCGCAGCGTTTTCTACATTGCAGCCCCTGGGGTAGAACACGGACGGGAACATGCGGGATGCGGTTCCCGTATCATGGAAGGTCGCCGCGGAAACATGAATAATATCCACCTTTCCATCCAGCAGTTTGGCAAATTCCACCGTTTCTTCAATCGGGATGCCTCCCTCGGTATCCTCCTCACCGCTTAAACGGAACTCGATAATCAGATTCGGGCATCTTTGGCGGATGCGGTCCACAATCATAAGCGGGAACCGCGCTTTATTTTCTATACAGCCGCCGTACTTATCAGTGCGGTGGTTATTCAGGTCGGAAAGGAACTGGCTGATCAGCCATCCATGGCCGCCATGGATGTTTACAATATCACAGCCTGCAAATTCGGCCATGTAGGCAGCCTGCGCATAGGCATCTGCTATCATGTTCATCATGTCCTCGTCCATTTCGATGACTTTGTCTCCGTAAAGATTCGCCTCCATTGGGCTGGGTCCGATGACATAACCGCCCTCCGCCAGAAAAGCGCCTTTTGCGCGGCAGCCGGAGTGGGTCAGTTCGATGGAAGCCAGCGCTCCCCACTTATGTACGGTGTCAACGGTTTGAATCAGGGTCGGAAGAAGATTTTCGTCATCCAGATGCGGCATGGTTGGATGGGCATGATCGGTCAGGCTATGCACGCCTGCCTCACCCAGCGTTACAATACCGGCGCCGCCCCTGGCAATGGTATCATACATTTCATACGCCTCTCGGGTATAGAATGGAACGTCGCCGCTGGCGGACATGGGTGCAGACTCAATACGGTTCTTGATGTAAACGTTGCGCACACGGATAGGCGCAAACAAATGTGGATAATGGGACATATAGGCCTCCTATTCTCTAAAATGTTTTCAGCTTTCAGCCAGATTCTGATTGCTGATAACCCGGGGGCGGAACAACACCGCGCCGCCGGACAGTTTGTGTATTTTTACCAGAATACGCTTTTTTTTCTGTGCCAATATGTACATCCTAACAGTTTGCTGTTCCAAATGTTATTCAATATTTAAACATTATATTTTAAAATTTCAACTTTTCTTCTCCGGAACATTTAAGGAATCCGCCTCCACGCTCCGGACGGCTCCGGCCCGGAAGGCCCCGGGGGAAATACCGCAGGTACGCTTAAAACAGGTGCAGAAATAGCTGTAGCTGTTCAGCCCGACTCTATAGGCGATCTGCTCAATCGGGACCGAGGTATCGGCCAGCAGTTCCTTGCTGCGCTGGATCCGGCATTCCGTGAGATACTGGACAAAAGTCATGCCAAATTCCTTACGGAATATGCGGGCGAAATGCCCCTCGCTGAATCCCATGATATCTGCCAGGCTGCCTAACCTGATATTCTCCATATAGTGGGTATCAATATACTCGCTAACAGGAATTTTAAAGGAATACTCCTCGTCTGCACTGTGTTCTCCCAATGCCTGGGTCACCTCGTCATAAAACTCCAGAAAACAGATCCGCGTATCCCCCACAAAGCCGCATGACAGGATCCTGGTCATGGCTGCGTCGCTGCGCCGCTGAATCCAGCTCTCCGGCACGCCGCAGCGCACACAGTAATCCTCAATCCGCTGAAGCAGCCGGATCATTTCCATCTTCGCCTTCTGCGGGCGCGTCCGTCCCTCCAGAAGTGCCCGTACAATTCCCTGAAGCACTTCCTCAAGCTGGTCCCGGTTGCCTCTGGCAAAAGCGGCCAGCAGCTCAGGATAAAATTTATTTATATCGGCCTCCTCCCGGACCTCCTCCGCATCCGGCTCCACCTCCTCCAAAAGGATATTGAACTCCTTTCCCGAGAAGTAGCTTTTGCTCAGCGCCAGATCCATTCTTGGATACATCAGGGAAAACTGCCCCAGCCTGCTGCACTGCTGGCTGATACAGACGGAAATCGTGTAAGAGCTTTTTGTCCGGACACATTTTTTAAAGCACTCCGCAACCTCCATCAGTCGTCTGTTGATATCCGGCCCCTCCCATTCCGGACAGCACAAAAAGCAGATTATCTTGTCCAGACTCACCAGATTGGCCATAAATCCCTTCAGTCCCATGCTGTCCATACATTCCCGCATCAGGTTAATCAGGATGGTTTTCTGAAAAAACTCCTGGGTGATAATCATCTTGCTGCTGTAATTGTAATAATCGTCCACCTGAAGCAGCAAAAACCGGTTGGGAAGTGTGTCAAGCCCTACGGTGGCCAGGGCATCTCCGACCTTATCCGGGCGAATATTGTTATAAATTAAGCTGTAAGACAGTTCACAGGCCAATACGTGATGCAGAGTAATATACTTTTTCCAATAGTCCAGTGATTCAGGTATCTTTTTCGATTTATCCATCCTCTTGTACCTCCCCCTACCCAACTCTTCTTTGTTTAAATTTTAGCAAATACAGGCGGTAAACACAAGACCGCAATGCCGTCCATTTTGTGAACAGTAACGCGCCCAATTGCCGCACGGGACATTACCGTGTGAAAAGTACCCCCGTAATCAGCGGCAGATAATATCAGAATTTTTAAATCACTAATCAGAATTATTTAATTACTTTTTCAAAACATCAAATTATAATATCAACAAGCTATTTTCTGTGCCGCAATCAAATTATTCAATATGTCTCAAACCAGAATGGGACATGAGAAGGAGGACTGCCATGCATCCGTATGCACATCTGTTTCAGCCGCTCCGGCTGGGCCGTACCGTCTTAAAAAACAGGATTGAAGCGGCTCCTGTGTCGGTGGCCAATCTGACCCCCCAGGCTCACTTTACCCCGGATAACATTGCCATATTTGAACGAAAGGCCAAAGGAGGCGCCGCCATTGTCAATATGGGAGAGGCCCGAATTGACCTGAAAACAGGAATATCCCATCTCCTGTGCCTGGCTCTGGATGATCCGGAAGTTATGCCTTCCCTGATTCTGGCAACTGACGCCATCAGGCGCCACAATGCCATTCCCGCAATCGAGATTCTTCATCCCGGAGGCCGGGCGAATCCGGAATATTACGACGGACCAATCTGGGCGCCCAGCGACGCCCCCGGGCACCTGGGAAAAGATTACACCGCGCTGGATGAAAAAACGATAGACTACATAGTGAATTGTTTTGCCAATGCGGCGGAGATGGCCTGGCTGGGCGGTGTGGAGATGGTTATGATCCATGGCGGCCACGGCTGGCTGCTTCATGAATTCCTTTCCCCGCTGAACAATCACCGGACCGACAAATTTGGCGGCTCTCTGGAAAACCGGGCGCGAATCTCCCTCATGGTGGTGGATGCCATCCGCAGGCGCTGCCCCGAACTCCTGATCGAGTTCCGGTTAAGCGGCAGTGAACTGGTAGAAGGCGGGCTGGCCATTGATGATCAGGTTGAATTTGCAAAGTTACTGGATGGAAAAGTCGATCTGATTCATGTGACTGCCGGTACGTTCCATTACCCGGAAACCAATCAGCATATGGTTCCGAGCATGTTCCACCCATTTGGCGTCAATGTGGAATTTGCGGCCGCTATTAAAAAGGCCGTTAAAACACCGGTGGCCGTTGTGGGCGGACTGGATGAACCGGAGCTGATGGAACAGGTGCTGGCCGAAGGCAAAGCCGATATCATCGCCGTGGGCCGCTCCATTATTGCCGATGCCCAGATGCCCGGCAAGCTCCGCGGCGGCCGGGCCGATGATGTCACTCCCTGCATACGGTGCAACCACTGTATCAGTGAGTCCTTTGTCCCCTATGTCAAATATTCCTCCCGCCTGACACGATGCTCCGTCAATCCGGTAGCCGGGCGCGAATATACCGAAAAGGACGTCTGTCCTGCCCTCATTCCTAAAAAAGTGCTTGTCATCGGTGGCGGTCCTGCCGGTATGGAGGCGGCCATCACACTGGCCGACCGGGGACACCAGGTTATCCTGGCGGAAAAATCCGGCCGGCTGGGAGGAGCTATCCGTTTTGCCGGACACGTTTCGTTCAAATCAAAGCTGGATCAGCTTATGCAGGTATTAATCCGGAGAGTGGAACGGCGTAAGATAACCGTCATGTTGAATACCGATATGACGCCGGAGCTGGCAAGGAGCCTGAGGCCCGACGCCATCGTCTGTGCCATCGGCGCCGATCCCATCGTGCCTCCTGTGCCGGGCGTGGACCTTGAAATCGCAGTTTCCGCAGTCGGGATGCATGAGCATATGGAAGAGATTGGACAGAATGTAGTCATTCTGGGCGGAGGCCTGGTTGGATGTGAGGAAAGTATCCTTCTGGGTGAACTGGGTAAGAAAGTGACCGTCCTTGAGATGAAACCTGAGCTGTGCCGTGATGCACCTTTTCTTCACCACGAAGCAGTTCTGCTGGAAATGGAACGGCTTGGCATTACGGCCCGCACCGGCATGCGATGTACCGGCATTCTTCCGGACGGCGTTACGGCAGAGCAGGACGGGAAAGAAATCAAGCTTCCGGCCGATACGGTCATAATTGCCGCTGGCCTGGCTCCGAAGCTGGATGAAGCGGAGTCTTTCCGCTCCTGTGCCCCGGAATTCTGGAAGATCGGCGACTGCAGGCAGGCACGGAATGTCCGTCTGGCGATTCACGAGGGCTATGATGCAGGCTCTTATATTGAATAGATAAGATATATCCTGTAACATTTCATGTTGTATGAACTGTTACATATCCCTAATAATCTGGAGACCGTGTTCACACCGTAACACGGCAGAAAGGAATATGATATATGAACGCAATGATTCCAACTATCGTAATTGTATTAATACTTTATTTTGCAGCAATGGTCGTGATTGGATGGATGGGCCGCAGCAAGGCCAGCAACTTTGAAGGATATTTAAGCATGGGCCGCTCCGCCGGAGTGCTGCTTCTGATGGGAGGCGCAATCGGCGGCCAGATAGGCAACGGTTTCGTGGTCGGAGGCGCTGCAGAGGGCGCTGTCAGCGGACTTGCAGGCGCCGCCTACGGTATTGCCTGTGCGCTGTCCACAGTCGTGGTAGCTCTTTTTCTGAATAACTTTATTTATAACAACGGCTATATGTCTATGACAGACTATACCCGTAAACGTTATCACAATGAAATTCCAGGCACTATCTATGATTTGAGTACCGCTATTTCCTCCATCGGCTTAATTGCCGGACAGATTATGGCAGGCAAGGCCCTTTTTGAAGCGCTTGGGCTGCCGGGCAACGTGGGCGCTATCTCTATTGCCGTAGTGGTTCTGCTGTATTCTCAGCTTTCCGGACTGTGGGGCGCTTTTGCCACCTCCGTTATCCAGACAGGCGTTATCCTGGTCGGCCTCGTTGCCACCACGATTGTCCTGTTCAGCAAGGGCGCTGTAGGCGAGATGAGCGCAGCCATTCAGGCCGGTAACCTGGCAAGCTCCTCTCTGGATTTCAGCGGTCTGTCCGCAGCCGGTTTTGCAGGCATGATGCTGCCTCTGCTTTTAGGTATCGTAACCGACCAGCCGACTTATCAGCGTGTTAACTCCGCAAAGAGCGCGAAGATTTCCCGTATTGCCTGCTATCTTTCCTGCCTTGTTATGATTCCGCTGGCTCTGATGCCCACCTTTATCGGCTCTTACGGTTCCTTTAAATACGGCGCCACCGGAAACAGCGCTTTCTTCGATGTCATCCTGATGGAACTTCCCGCCATTGTCTGCGCGCTGATTATTGCCGCTGTTCTGGCCGCCTGCATGTCCACCATCGACTGCGGCCTGATCACGATGTCAACTGTATTGACTCGCGATATCTGGCAGGGCACGCTGAAGAAAAACCCAACAGAGGCCCAGTTAAAGAAAATTACATTGGGAGTCAATATCGGCTTCATGGCTACCTCAACCGCTCTGGCTCTGTCCGCCAGCAGCATCCTGGGGCTTCTGAACTCCGTATACTCCTTCCTGGCTGCCGCTTGTTTCGTTCCGTTTGTCGGCGGTTTGGCCTGGAAAAGAGGCACTGCAGCCGGCGCCGTTGCCGCTTCCATCGTTGGCGTTGCCACCGTACTTATCAGTTGGACCGGTGTCGTATTCCCGTTTGGCAGTATCATACCGGCCGGAATCTTCCCTGTCATTCCGTCTGCCATCGCTTACATTATCGTAAGTCTTTGCAGCAAGAATACAGAGGCGCAGGCCGCATAGAAAACGCAATTTTGCAGGCGCCCCTGCGGGGCGAACGAACTAATACCGAGGGTGCTGCTTTAATTTTGCAGCACCCTCATTCTACTCCACCCAAATTCACCTATTCAACCGAAAGTGAGGCACCTTATGACCACCCCGTCCATTGTTATTTTAATCCTGCTGTCCTATGGAACTGCGATGCTGCTCATCAGCAGGCGAGCAAGCCGCCGGATACGCAGCTTTCAGGACACTATCGCGGCCCCCGGTCAAACTTCCCTGTTTTTGCTGGCAGGCAGCGCCATCGGCGGCCAAATCGGCAGCGGATTTGTCATCGGCGGTGCGGAATACGGCGCCCGCTACGGCATTGCGGGCGCCTGGTATGGTATCGGCTGCGGGCTTTCCTACTTTATCACTGCGGCCCTGTGCCGTTTCATCCGCACCCATCACTATGTCTCCCCGGCCGATTATTTTGCCCGCCGTTACAGCGGTCATGCGACCCGTATGATTTATACTGCCGCAAGTATCTCCTGCAGCGTTTCTCTGCTGGCCGGGCAGCTTCTGGCCGGAAGGGCCATATTCCTGACATTGGGCCTTCCGGCCCAGTGGGGTGTCGTCCTGACTGCGGTTATCGCGCTGGTATACTCAAACGCCGCTGGTTTATGGGGGTCTATGGCAGTCTCCTCCATCCAGAGCGTCATTATCTTTATCGGAATGTCCACAGCCCTGTTTCTGATGATGTCCGCTCCCGGTCCTGGGGTACTGGCAGCCGCTCTGCCTGCTTCCAGCTTTCATCTAGCGCCCTTTGGCGCCGAATTTTTAGTCTCTATGACTGCTCCCATCGTTTTGGCAAGCTCAGTGAACCAGATCTCATTCCAGAGCGCCGCCTCTGCCAAATCCCTCAAATCGGCCAGAGGCGGTTATCTTCTGGCCGGACTGACATTGATCCCGGTCGCATTCATTCCGCCCCTGCTGGGCATGTACGGGCGCGCTTTGTTTCCCGGTATTCCCGCTGAAAATGTATTTTCCTCTCTGTTGCTCACGCGCCTTCCCACCGCCGTGGCCGCCGTGATCCTGGCGGCCGTAATCTGCGCCGTGGTCTCCTCCTGCAACAGCGCTTACATTGCCGTGGCCGCAAACTTTGTCCATGATATCTACCTTGGTATGGTAAATCCCGGAGCAGACAGCAGAACTTGCCGGCGCCTGATGCTTCTGGCCGATATGGCAGTCTGCTGCATCGGAATACTTCTGGCGCTGAAAATGAACGACATTATCCGGGTACTCTCCATGGGATACAGCCTGATGGCCTCCGGCTGTCTCGTTCCCTTCCTGGGCGGCGTCATCTGGAAAAAAGGCACCAGCCGCGGAGCGCTGTACAGCGCCTTTGCAGGCATGGCAGTTTCGCTGGCCGCCTCGCTGGAACTGATACGCCTGCCTTACGCCAGTATTTCCAGCATTCTGATAAGCGCGGCGGTATATGCGGCCGTCAGTCTCCTCGCACCGGAAAAAAACGGCTGATACGGTCAGGCCATGCTGTCGCTGAATGCAAAGATTGCGGTAAATCCCGCGTCCTCCTGTTTCATCTGTTTCAGAATATAGGGTATATTGCTTTCCGCTACCGGTACTTCCCGAATCAGCTCCGGAAAAACGGGCAGCCCTGCCTCCTCATGTGCCCGGATATGTAAGACGGTCCATTCAGGCACAAAATCCGGCTGTGGCCGTTGTCAATCAGATATTTTGCAGCCAATCTGGATAAACGGCACGCCGGACTGCATTACCGCTTATTTTTTCAACCAGCCCAGGTATGTCATTCAGGCTTCCCAGTTCAAAGTCAGCAAGACTCCTGTCAAAGTTAAACCGGCGGTCTATCAGAGCCGCCACATGCATTCCGGCGCTGTGGGCCGCGGTAATCCCCACGGTGGAGTCTTCGATCACCAGGCATTCCTCCGGCTTTACCCCCAGTTTCTCTGCCGTATAAAAATAGATTTCCGGATCCGGTTTGCTCCTTTTGAACATTCCTCCGCTTACCATCAGTTCCAGACGCTCTGCCACATGGTTCATTGTCAATATCTTTGTGACCTGCTCGATGTTGGTGGAGGATGCAACAGCCAGTTTAAATCCTCTCTCCCGTATCCAGTCCATTACCGTAAGAACCTCCGGGCGGAAAATGGCCTGATAATCCACTAACTCAAACACCTCGTCCCAGCGGCTGCGGTACTGCTGTCTTAACTCCTCCCAGGATTCACCGTTATCCACCGCCTTCTCCACCACAATCCAGCAGTCCCGTTTTGTCGTTCCAACCGTTCCGTACAGATCCTCGATCAGGATGTCCGGATTCTTTTCCTTAGCGAACTCATAGATATATTTTAAGTACTCCATCTCGCTGTCTATAATAACCCCGTCCATATCAAATATAACTGCTTTTATCATAAATCCTCCTGAATTTCTGCCTTTTGCTGTTAGTATACAGGAGAATTGCGGTTCTTTGCAAGGTCTTCCGGGGACGGCTGTAAAAAAATTCACAATTTTTCCGCCCGACTGACCTTTTCCCCGCATTGGCTTTCTGCTATAATCTATTGGTACTTTACATTATGGAACAAAGCGATTGTTGCCGTCTTGATTAACGGACGGCTGTTTATCTGAGAAAGGAGCCGCAGAAATATTCCGTAAAAGCCGGTGTTTCTGCCAGGTAAGTGATGAAATATTTCCAGCATTTTCTCGGTATCCTGTGCGCATTCTGCCTGATGATTATTTTTCTGATCACATCGGTAGAGGCTGTCGCATACTGGACCCCGGGCTATTATGAAAAAGAGTATGAAAAATATGGTGTTGCAGAGGATGTAAATATGGAAATGGAGGATCTTCTGGACGTGACGCAGGAGATGATGGCCTTTCTCCGTGGTAAGAGGGCGGATCTTCATGTCCCCACAACTGTGGGAGGCGTTCAGCGGGAGTTTTTCAATGAACGGGAGATCGCCCATATGGTCGATGTGCAGCATCTCTTTTTAGCTGCGATCGCCATCCGCAGGATTTGTGCAGTGATTATCCTTCTCAGCATCGCACTGCTTTGGCGGACGAAAGCTGATATAAAACGCCTGCTGCCTCGGATGCTCTGTATCGGTACTGCGCTGTTTTTTGCATTAACTGCTGCCCTTGCAGCCATAATATCCACAGACTTCACGAAATATTTTATACTTTTCCACAAAATATTCTTTACCAATGACCTGTGGATTCTGGATCCATCAACCGATTTGTTGATAAACATTGTCCCGGAACCATTTTTTGTGGATACCGCTGCCAGAATTGGTGTCACTTTTGCAGCGGCAACCATCCTGTTGTTCGCCATATGTATTTTTTTTATCCGCCGGACGCCGGAAAAACAGCCGTAAGGACAATCACAGCATGCCTCTTTATGCATGGTGTAAACAATAACATGGAATTTACAGACTTTTCCACATGTGGACAATTTTTCTTTACATGAAATTCGGATTCCTATATACTGTTAAATAGTAATTACGTTTATATTACAAATATTAATATATACAGTGACCGAAACCCGCTGATTATTAACAAGAACAGGATTTGATTATAGAATGAAACGAAAAATTATAAGCATGTTATTATCCCTGCTTTTGATGGCCTGGCTCTGTCCGTCCACCGTGCTGGCTTCAGCCGACTGGCCGGACAACGTGTCCATTGAGTCCGATGCAGGTATTATTATGGATGCCAACTCAGGCGCCGTAATATATGGAAAGAATATCCACTCCACGTACGCCCCGGCCAGTATCACCAAGGTCCTGACCGCATTGATTGTGCTGGAACGCTGTTCGATGGATGAGACGGTGACCTTTTCCCAGAATGCGGTGTACAATGTGGAGTCCAACAGCAGCAGCGCCGGTTATGATACCGGAGATACCGCCAGCGTAAAAGACTGTCTTTACGCCCTGCTTTTAAAGTCTGCCAATGAAGCGGCTAATGCCCTGGCTGAACACATTTCCGGCACAACGGAAGAATTTGCCGTGCTGATGAATGAAAAGGCGGCCGAGCTCGGCTGTCAGGATTCCCATTTTTCAAACCCGAGCGGACTGAATGATGAAAACCATTATGTCAGCGCTTACGACATGGCGCTGATTACAAAGGCGGCATTTGAAAATGAGGATTTTTCAAAAATAGTGGCAACTACATACTATGAGCTGCCTCCCAATAAGAAGAACCCGGAAGGCCAGGGAATTTCCCCCGGCAACAAAATGATCAAGAAAAACTGGCCGGATCAGTACCGTCCCGATGTAATCGGAGGCAAGACCGGCTATACCTCCATTGCTCTCAATACGCTGGTCATTGGCGCACAGCAGGGAGATACGAAGTTTGTTACCGTCATCCTGCACAGCTCCGGGACCCAGTACAGCGACACAAAGGCATTGCTGAACTTTGGATTTAATAATTTTAAAGCGGTAAGAATAGCCGATTATGATAAAACATTTTCTACCATTGGCGACGATTTGAAAATATCCGGCCTGCCCACCTCTGAAAAGCAGGTGCTGACCATTGATCCGGACAGTAAAATTATTCTTCCGGTTACAGCGGACTTTTCCGAAACAACCGTATCTCTTGATTACACACTGCCGGCCGGAGCTCCGTCAGGGGCAATCGCCTGCGTAAATTACCTGCTGGGAGAAAGAACGGTTGGACACGCTTACCTTACATTAAAGGATGCTGTCTCCGATGCCGGTTTGGCTCTGCCCCAGGCGCTCCTTGAAGTGCAGCCGTCTGCGTTGGCTCCCGCTGCTGAAAATCCGGATATTTCACATCCGGAGGACAAGGAACCGGCCCCAGGACCGTCAGCGCGAAACGCGGATGGAGCAGCACAGCCGCCCGAATCGGAGCCGTCAAAACAGGACGGCAATAAATTCAGTATTTCCCTCAAAATACCGTCGCTGTTCTGGAAGATTCTCGCCGTCGTCGTTGTTGCCGGCGGTTCCGGGACATTTGCCGTATTGGTCTTCAAACGGCGCAGGGCGCAGGAAGAGGCGGCTTTACTGGAGCGGCGCCGGCGCAGAGCCGAGCGGTTAAAGGAAACGGGAATTTCGGAAGCTGATTTTGACCTGATGATGCAGCAGAAGAGAATTTCCTCCCCTGAGCGGGAACGGAAAGCTCCCGCCGGTAAAGGACGAAAAAGAAAATAGCGTTACTAGGTTTCTGGCCGGATGGAGAACTACAGCGTTTCTGGACATTCATTCTTCCAGCAAAGAGAATCGTCCATGATATAATGGCGGCGCTGCCCGCTGGACTTAGCCTTGTATTCGATTGCCTCCGTGGGACATCCCCCGATACAGGCCATGCAGTGGGTGCAGCGGCCCTTCCATACGGGTTTTCCGCCTTCAATGGATATGTTGTTCAGCGGACATCGCAGGGCGCATTTTCCGCAGGAGATACATTTATCAGAAACAGTAAAACCTTTATCTTTTACAAAAAGTCTGTAAAACAGCGGATTGACGGGGCCGCTTTCAATCTTGCCGACAAGGGAAACCGGCTGCGCGGTCAATGTCTCTCCTGATTGAATCTGCCTTGCAAGATCGGTTATGACCGGACCGGCTTTTTCAATAATTTCCCGGCTTTCGGATTCACCTGGGGTGGGAAACAGAGCCAGATAATTTTCCGGCATAAGCACCGAACACAGACCGCGATAACGCAGCCCTTTTCGGCGGCAGAGTTTTTCCGCATAAACAGCGGCATTTCCGCCGCTGCCGCCGCAGGTCAATATAAAATAAGCATCGCGGCTGCCTTCAAAATCATTCTCCATAATCCATTGCTCCACCACCCTTGGCAGACGCCAGGAATATACAGGAGCAACAAATACCAGCGGGCGTTCCGAACGGAACACCGCTTTTTCTCCCTTCTTCATATATCGGTTAATCGATACTGCCTTATCGCCTGTCATTTCTGCTATCCGGACTGCCACTAGCTGACTGTTCCCCGTACCACTAAAATAAAAAACCATATGCTCCTCCTCTTGACAGATTAAAGAAATCTTTATATGATACATATTGTATCACATAGATCGTTGATGTCAATGCGTCAACCTGAGACAAAATATGGGAAAATGTATCATCATGGATAAAAGAAAAATAGCCAATCAACTGGTAAAAGACCGTTTATTCTCGGCACTGGTTGATTTTGCAGGCGAAAAAGACTGGTCAAAGGTTAAAGTTACAGAGTTAATTGAAAAATCCGGTGTTGCCCGGGCTTCTTTCTACCGGAACTTTAAATCGGTGGAAGAAATTATCGGCTATGGAATCCATAAACTGAGTCTTGAATATCATGAAAAAATGCCGGCCTTAACTGAGAGTCCGCACAGCAGGGAAATGTTACTGTATAAGTTCCGGTTCTACCGTGAACATGCCGATCTCGTGCTGGCGTTTCACCATGCAAAGATTTCCACCACTCTGCTGGATGTTATCACAGACTGTGAGATTGATGCCTACGGCGATATGCCGGCCAATTCCATTGCAAAATATGAGCTTTATTATTTTGCCGGCGCATTTTATAATATGCTGCTCTGCTGGCTTGAGGGCGGCATGAGGGAAACTCCCGAAGCCATGACCGACGAGTTTTTACGGATTGCCGGCAGTTTCAGCCAGCGCCAGGGCGCGCCTGAAAATCTATAGCGATTACCGGCATGCTCCCCGCGCAGGTCACCGCCTTCAATACAAATGGGAGAATACCGTTTCCGATATTCTCCCACTATCTTTTTAAAGTGTTCCGCATTCTTCTGATACAGATTTATCCGAATTATTTCTGAATGCCCGCTTCGCTTTGTTGCGATCTGCCCGCTTCTTTTTTGCTTCTTCCTTCTTTTTCGTAATCAGAGCCGCACCGTCTTCTCCTATCAGCTTTGTCGTCTTAACGGCAAAGACGGAACCGTCCTCCGATTTTTTAATGCGGATTTTGCCCTTCATATAACCGTGTTCCGGGCAATAAGCAAGGCAAAAATAGAACTTCTGGTTTGAGGAAAACCATCTAATCTTTTTCCTTAGTGTACGGCGGCATTTGTAGCAGACCATGTCCGTCACTCTGCGCTCCTCAAGTATTCTTTCTTTTGTATCATACATCCTGGATACGAACTTCGCATATCCCGGAAATTCCAGGTAAATCTCATCTTCCTCTGTCTCCGGCGGCCTGTAATAATCCACTGAGACATACTCCACCATGCTGTAAAAATCCATCTCGGCCATGATACGCCCGGTATAATACGCATCATCGAGCGCCCGGTGAAACGGCCTGTCTTCCGCAATCCCCAGCTCCTCCACAACCGTATCCAGCGAATCCTTCTGCTTATCTCCCCGAATCAGTCCGTAAATTTTCTGAAGATCGTAATACAGCAGCGGCATTCGGAAAGGAATATCCAGGCCATGGTACACCATATTCCTCTGAAGCTCCGTCAAATCCATGGAACCCCAGGTACAGAATTTATAGTCGTCCCCGCACCAGGCCAGAAACTCTTCCATGGCCTTGCCGAACTCCTCGCCTTCCATATTCAGTTCATCCATCGACATGTGGGTTACTTCAGAAATTTTAAAGTGCATCTGCCGGTATACTCTGGGCCGGATCAGACGGCGGAATTCCGATATGATTTGTAAACTAGCATTCAGCTTGACCGCGCCGATTTCAATAATTTCAAACGGCAGCCGATCCATGGAGCCGTCTTTCCCAAGAGGACTCTGATTCCATTCCAAGTCTAATACAATATACTGTCCCATAACTATACATTCCAATCATTCATTTGGTATCAAGTCACACTATATAACTTTACCACATTATGAGACATAAGTCGAGTATTATTAGGTGGTTGAAATTTCCTGGTCCAGGTTTCGTTTAGCAGGTGAGGACGCCGCCGGGACGGCCGGCGGACGGGGTTGTGGGGTGATTGGATGAGTCTTATCCTTCCCCTGTTTTCTTTCGCACCGGCAAAATGGCTCAGCCTTTTTTCGGCTGTGTCATCAGGCTGACCGCCACATAGGCAATCAAAGACGGCAATATCGGGAAGATGGATGCCATCGGCATCTGTAATCCCATTTTATTGACAATAACACAGGCAATTCCAATCAGGAAGCTGGCAATGGCACCCTGGGTCGTCCCTTTCTTCCAGAGGATTCCGCCCGCTATCATCACCAATCCTCCAGCCGTCATAAAAGTATAGGCCATGGACAGCAGGGAGATAATGCTGGAAAACTGCAATGACAGGATAAGGGCAATTAAACCGACAATCACCGTTGACCAGGTTGTCATTTTTGCCAGTGTCTTCTCACTGGCCTGAGGATTTATATGTTTATAGTAGATATCGCTGACAATATTGGCTGTGATGGTTACAAGACCGCCGTCACAGGTAGACATAACCGCAGCACAGATGGAAGCGATTAAAAGTCCGGCCAGGACGGGAGGCATTGCCTCGAACAGTACCTGGAAAATAATCGTTCCGTTTGCCGCATCCGGCCACAATGCCTTTCCGTACATTCCAATCAGTACAGGCAGGATTACAAACGGAATAATCATACATGCCGCGATGACCGGAGCCATCACTGCCGTCTTTTCCTCTTTACAGGAGACGGTACGCTGGAACGCGGCTGACGATACCAGCCCATAGAGAGCCGTCGGACCCAGCATCATGATGAATGTCTCCATGCTGAAGGGAACCATCTGGAAGCTTTCTGCCGGCAGATTCTGAGTCATAAGCTGAAAGCCGCCCTGACTTCCGATAAATATAACCGTGACAATCACTGTGATAAATATAACCGTACTCTGGATTACATCGGTCATCATTACGCCCCAGAGTCCGGACATGGACGAGTAGATAATGACAATTAGCGTTGTGATAATGGCTCCAAGCACCGGGTTTACCCCGATATATTCAAAGAGCCGCTTTCCGGCCATGATTTGTCCGGCCATTACCGCCGTATTGGCCGCTCCGTTCAGGACCGCCATCAGAATCGTCGTAACCTTATCGCCGTATCTCTGTTCCAGCATATCAGACAGCGTAACACAATTTCCCCGGTATACCCGCCTCGACATAACTGCTGAAAATAATAGGTAGGATAAAGCCGCGCCGACTCCGAACCACATTCCCCCGATTCCATATACAGCGCCGTATTCGGCGCCTCCTACCACAATACCGTTTCCGATATGGGAACCGATGTAGGAACCGGTCACCAGCAGAAGCGTTCCCTGCTTTCCGGCCGTCATGAAATCATTCATGCTCCCGCCGTATTTTCTTCCCGCAAGGCCAATCCCAACCATTACCACCATGTAAATTCCCAGAATCACTAATACTACACTCAAACTGCTCATCTGTAACTCCCTTCCCCATCTAATTTAAAATTCCAATCTCCTTTGCTTGATATTCCAGTTCCTCCCTGAAAGCCGGGTGGGCAATATTTACCAGCTCCCGGGCGCGCTCCTGTACGGATTTTCCTGCCAGAACCGCGATTCCGTATTCTGATACCACGTATTCCACCATCGTGCGGCTCAGAGATACCGGCGTCCCCGGCTCAAAGTAAGGAACGATTTTCGAATACTTTCTATTCTTTGTCACCGACTCTATCACGATGATCGATTTACCGTCCGGACAGCTCACGGCCCCTGTTGCAAAATCTCCGATTCCGCCCATGCCGGAATGCTGGCTGCCTTTCAGGAATTCGGCATTGGCCTGCCCGAGAAGATCTACCTGTACGGCGTTATTGATGGCCGTCATCTTATTATTTTGTGCAATTACTGCCGGTGTCAGGACATGGTTGCAGCAGTCCAGGCGGATCTCCAGGTTATCTTTCACATAATCAAACAGCTCCTGGGAACCAACCACCTGGGTGCAGACGGAAACTCCCGGATTCAATGATTTTTTCCTGTTTGTAACCAGTCCCTTTTTTGTAAGGTTCATCAGCAGATCACCGTATATTTCGGTGTGGACTCCCAGATCATGCGCATTTTCCAGATACATCATGGCAGAGGAATTCAGTCTTCCGATTCCCACCTCCAGCGTGGCTTCATCCTCCACCAGTTCCGACAGGTAACCGCCGATTGCCTTGTAAATCTCCCTGTTTTCGTCGGAGTCGTCAATCCGGCCCACATTCAGAGGATACCCGTCCCCCTCCACAATGTAATCAAATTCGGAAACATGCATCACATTATCACCGTGTACAAAGGGGAGCTTATCATTGATTTCCGCTATCGCAAGCGGGACGGCCCTGCATACATCTGCCATCATATCGGCAGAATTACCGAAGGAGACGAAACCGTCCTTGTTGGGAGCCGACACGCAGGTGATTGCGGCCCGGCACTTAAAATTCTCAAGCGCCACTTTGGTAAAACCGGAAAAGCCGCAGGGGATAAACTGCATCCGTCCGTTCCTGATATATTCCCGGTTAATTCCGTCCATAAAGCTGGTATAAACTGTCAGCCCCCTTCCCATGTTGGGCAGAAGCTGCGGAAAATCTTCTTCCGGGGCATAGTAGACGGCCTCCGTCAGGTCCTTCCTTTTTCCAAGCTCCGAAAGGATACCCGCCGGCTCCCTGGCTCCGCAGCAGAAGCTGTCCCCGTTCTGTATCATAGCAGCTGCCCGGGACGCCGTAATCAGTCTGTCAGCATATTGTACTTTCCATAATCGTTCCATGGTTTAGCCTCCGTTATTATTTACCGTATTGTTTTTTCAGAGCCGTGGTCAGTCCGCCCTCTGCAATGTCACTTCTGAATTCATCTACCCCGGTTGTCTGCATGTGGATTCTGCCCAGGTTGAACATTTCGGACACAAAATCGATAGTGCTTCTAAAGCCCTGCAGCTCATAACATTTGTTCAGCGAATATTTGATTATCTTGGCGCTCTCCGGCGGTATCTGGGCAATCCGGTTTGCCACGGCCATCGCCGTCTCCTCCAGCTTCTCATAGGGAACTACCTGATTTACCACATTCATATCACGCATCTCCGCTGCCGTAAAGAACTTGCTCAAGTAGAAGAACTCCCTTACCTTGTTAAACGGCATTTTCCATACTTCCATCGGAAATTCCGGCACGTATCCCAGAATAATTTCAGGATTTCCAAATGAGGCGTCTTCCGAAGCGATGACCATATCGCTGAGCATGGCGAGGGTGATTCCTCCGCCGATACAGTAGCCCTGGATTGCCGCTACAATTGGTTTTGGGAAGTTCCACATCCGCATGAAGAATTTGATTTCCTCCGAGGTGTCTTTCCTGCGCTCCACAACGCCCGTAATGTTATGTTCCATTGCCTCCTTCAAATCAAAGCCTGCCGTAAACGCTTTTTCACCGGCTCCTCCCAGAATGACGACGCGTACTTTTGGATCCTCGGCCGCCTGCTTTAATGCCTCGTCGATACCGTGGATTACGGCGCTGTTTAATGCATTTCTCTTTTCCGGTCTGTTGATGATGATTTTTGCAATCATTCCCTGCTTTTCATATAATAATTCACTCATTATCTCTTATCCTTTCTTTCCTTTCGTCTCAGCCGATGCGGTCAGGGGCTTATTATCAGTTAGCGAGTCCCTCCTGCAATACGGTGTACCTCTAAATCTCTTTGACCTTCTTAATCTCCCTGATTAATTCCGGAATCACTTCCAGCAGATCGCCGACGATACCGTAATCAGCCACCCCGAAAATCGGGGCATCCGGGTCCTTGTTGATTGCCACGATTGTCTCTGCCCCCGACATTCCTGCCAGGTGCTGGATTGCTCCCGAAATCCCACATGCTATGTAGAGCTTTGGAGCCACGGTTTTGCCCGTCTGTCCAACCTGATGCGCGTGGGGGATCCAATCCGCGTCCACACAGGCCCTGGAAGAACCGACCGCCCCGCCCAGGACATCCGCCAGTTCACGGATATAGGAGAAATTCTCAGCCTTTCCGATTCCGCGGCCGCCGGATACAATGATTTCCGCTTCTTCCAGGTTAACCGACTGGACTACTTCTTTGATTCGTTCCACGATCTCCGTCCTGATACGTTCCGGCTTTATCCCGGCACTTTCCCCTATCAGCTTCTGTTCTGCCGCGCTGCCGTCTTTGTCCGGCACGGGCTTTTTAAATACCCCGGGTCTCACGGTTCCCATCTGAGGACGGTGTTCCGGGCAGAGGATTGTCGCCATCAGGTTTCCGCCAAATGCAGGTCTTGTCCACTCCACATTTTTTGTCATGCTGTCAATATCGAGCGCCGTGCAGTCGGCCGTAAGCCCGGTCTTTAACCTGCATGCAAGACGCGGTCCCAGGTCCCTTCCGTTATTGGTGGCTCCCATCAGGATTACCAGGGGCCTGTGTCTCTCCACCAGCTCCGTCATGCAATCCGCATACACATCCGTTCTGTAATTTCGGTACTCCTCCCCCTCTATGAAAAGCACTTCGTCGGCTCCATAAGCCGCCGCCTGTCTTGCCGCTTCCCTGACGCCGTAACCGGGAATCACCGCAACCAGCTTTTCCCCTATTTTGTCCGCCAGCAGCCGGCCGGGAGTTAAAAGCTCGAATCCGACCGGTTTGGCTTTTCCCTCTTCTGTCTCAATAAATACCCAGATATTCTTATATTCCTGCTTTTGTTCCACGTTACTTCCCTCCCGAATCGTCACACCAATTTTTTCTCATCTAAAAATCCGGCCATACCTGCTGCCGCCTCCGCAGCCGTCTTGCCTTCCACCTTGATTCCCGTCTTTGTCCTGACCGGCGTAAATGTCTTTTTAACCTTCGTCGGTGATCCTTTCAGGCCGCATTTTTCCACATCGATTTCAAGCGTCTGGGCGGTAAGCACGGGGATTTCGGCTCTGGACGCCCTCATTTTCCCTTTGATGGACGGCAGTCTTGTCTCCCCGGAGATTTTCGTTACCGTTACCACTGCCGGAAGTTTTGTTTTAATCATGTCGTAACCGTCGTCATTCTCCCGTTTCACTAAAACCCCGTCCTCCGACAGCTCTGCATCGGATGCGTAGGTAATCTGGGGGAGGTCCAGATGTTCCGCCATCTCCGGTCCAACCTGGGCCGTATCTCCGTCTATCGCCTGTTTGCCGCAGAGGATCAGTCCGACGTCTCCCAGCTCTTTGCTCAGCCACGCAACTGCCCGGGACAGTACAAAGCTGGTCGCCAGCGTGTCGGAACCGCCGAACGCCCTGTCGCTGATGAGCCATGCCCGATCCGCTCCTACCGCCAGACATTCCTTTAGCGCTTCTTTGGCCTGCTCCGGTCCCATGGAAATAACAAGGACCTCCGCCCCATAGCGTTCCTTCAAACGGAGTGCCGTTTCCAGGGCATATGCGTCATATGGATTCACGATGCTGGGGACACCGGCGCGTATCAGTGTGTTTGTCACAGGATCAATTTTAATTTCCGTTGTATCGGGAACCTGTTTTACACATACAATAATCTTCATATTCTTCTTCCACCGTCCTTTTAATTTTCTATGTATTTATTGTATCAGAGCGAATTTTCTAAAAATAGCAGTTTAAATTTTTACAGGAATGCAACTGAAAGTTGCATCCAAAAATAAAGTGATGTATAATATAGGTCACAGTTCATCCTGCCAAAACAGGCAGTACGGTGAAGATACCATAGATACGTGTGCACATATACTGGAAGGTGAGATTATTGGAAATACGACAGTTACGTTATTTCATGCAGGTATGTGAGAGCGGCAGCCTTTTAAAGGCCTCGGAAGTGCTTTTTATCTCCCACCAGGCTCTCAGCAAATCCCTGTCGTTACTGGAGAAGGAACTGGGCGCCGCCCTGTTCTACCGGACCCCCAAGGGCATGATACCGACCCAGTTCGGCCAGGAGCTTCTGGAGGTCAGCCGCCCGATTCTTGCGGAATGGGACCAGCTAAATCTGAAGCTGGAAGAATCGGCCACGCGCCACAAGGGAAAAATACGGCTTGGCCTGTCGGGAGGACTGATTTACTTCGGTTCAAAAAAGATCTGGGAATATTTTAAAGAGCTGCACCCGCATACGGAAATTGAACCGTATGAGCACGGCTATATCGAGGGCCTAAAGTGTCTGAAAGCGGGGACGCTGGATGCTGTCGTGATATCCGATTATGAGAATACGGACGGCTTCATCACCTACAGCCTGCCCTCCACCAGACGTCTTTTGATTGTGGAAAAAAGCAATCCTCTCGCATCGAAGGAGGAGCTGGAAATTAAAGATTTGAGAAATGAAAAATTTATTTTATGCATCAATGATTTTGCGTACAATAAATTCCTGCGGCTTTGCCAGGCGGAGGGATTCACCCCCGACGTTCGCCGTACCAGCGACACGGTTTACATGTACAAGCTGTGCAGTGAAGACGGCCTGTGCGGCCTGTGCATCGACTCCAATACGTCGAATCTGGTTCCCAAATATCCGGAACTGCGGGCCATACCATTTAAAGACAATGCGTTTCCCTATCCGATGATGCTGGCCGTAAGAAATAATTATCCAAAACCAACACTGATCAAAGAACTGGTGGACTTCCTCACCTATTCCCTGAACAGCGTCTTATACTAACGAGACGGAGGAATGTCATGACACATACACTTTATTACAAATTTATCCTGGGCTATCTGCTGTTCGGCTTCCTGGGTTTTGTTACGATAGCAACCGTATCATCTAATCTGACCTATAAACATCTGATTGAGCAGAAGGCGGAAGCCCTGTATGACGAGGCAACCATGATTGCCGATAACTGCAGCAAGGTATATGAGGGGAAGTATCTGGACCTGGCAACCGCTTATCCTCAACTGGATGCGGTCGCAACCTACATGAAGGCCAGGATCTGGATTATGGACCACAGCGGGATTATCACCGCCGACAGCAGCCGGAAAGCAGCCGGCACTGCCGTGGAAGGCTTTGATCCGACTGCCCAGGGAAACCGGCTTTACACCATCGGCCGGTATTACGGGATGTTTGACAGCGATGTCCTGTCTGTCTCCTCCCCCATTACGGGAAACATGAATACCTACGGTTATATTACCATTCACCTTCCTATCAGTGTTATTAAGGCGGAGCAGAACGGATTCCTGAATATTGTGTACATTACATCGGGGATTATTTTTGCCCTGTCCCTGATCATCTTGCTGATATTTACGAAAATCGTCTATTTCCCGCTCAAGAAAATAACCTATGCAGCCAATGAGTACGCGGCGGGAAATCTGTCACACAACATAAAAATAACGAGCCATGATGAGATCGGCTATCTGGCTAACACGCTGAACTATATGTCCAGCGAACTGAATGATATGGAAGAATACCAGAGAAAGTTCATCGCCAATGTCTCCCATGATTTCCGCTCCCCTCTGACCTCCATCAAAGGTTATCTGGAAGCAATCCTGGACGGGACAATCCCGCCGGAGCTGTACCAAAAATACCTGGGAATCATCATCTCCGAAACCGAGCGCTTAAATAAGCTGACCCAGGGCATGCTGACTCTCAATTCACTGGACAGCAAAGGCTATCTGAGCCGGACTAATTTCGATATCAACAGGACCGTCAAGGATACGGCGGCTACCTTTGAAGGTACATGCAGTGCAAAAAGAATCACTTTTGATCTCACCTTCTCCGATTCCATCCAGATGGTCTACGCTGATCTCGGCAAGATTCAGCAGGTTCTCTACAATCTGATTGACAATGCCATCAAATTCAGCCGGGAGGATTCGGTCATCTATATCCAGACCTCGGTACGCTATGAGAAGGTATTTGTGTCGGTGAAGGATACCGGTGTTGGTATCCCAAAGAATAATATCAAAAAGATATGGGAGCGTTTTTATAAGAGCGATGTATCCCGTGGAAAAGACAAGAAAGGAACCGGACTCGGCCTGGCCATTGTCAAAGAAATTATACAGGCCCACGGTGAAAATATTGATGTGGTCAGTACGGAAGGCGTTGGAACGGAATTTATTTTCAGCCTGCCGAAAGCGACGACGCTATAGAAAGACAGGGAGGGGGGCGCCGCAATATGGCCCTGCAATATAACGGGTAAGGCCGATTACACGGATCCCCTCTAAAACGCCTGCCATGGGTCGTCCCCCTCTCTGTTCATACTGTTTTTATTTTATTAAATGTCCCGCAATCACCGTTCTCTGAATCTGGTTTGTACCCTCAAAAATCATAAATATCTTGGCGTCACGCATCAGTTTTTCCACTTCATATTCTCTGGAATATCCATATCCGGAGAATATCTGTACCGCATCGAGTGTGTTCTGCATGGCGGCTTCCGATGAGAATGTCTTGGCAACCGCGTTCATCTTTCCGTCCACAGCCCCGCTGTCAATCATCGCAGCGCACTGATATACAAGGCTCCTGGCCGCCTGGTTCCTGATTTCCATATCTGCAAGCATAAACTGGATTGCCTGCAGCTTCGCTATCGGTTTTCCGAATGTCACCCTGGTCTTTGCATAGTCTACACTTAGGTCAATAGCTCTCTGACTCAGCCCCGCCGCCATGGCCGCGCATTCCAGTCTGGTTCTGTCCAGTGTCTGCATTGCCAGCTTGAATCCTTTTCCCTCTGCCCCCAGAAGATGAGCTTCCGGTACATGTACTTCCTCCAGTATCACATCAGCCGTGGTGGAAAGGCGGATTCCCATTTTGTCCTCGTGTTTTCCAATCGAAAGCCCCTCTCTGCCGCGTTCAACAAGAAATGCTGAAATCCCTTTCGTTCCCGCGTCCGGCTCCGTCTTGGCAAAGACAACGTAGAAATCAGCATGGGGTGCATTGGTTATAAAACATTTGCGGCCTGTAATTATGTACTCCCCATCCTTCTTTACCGCCTTTGTCCTGATAGCTCCCGCGTCAGAGCCTGCGTCCGGCTCCGTCAGGCAGAAGGACCCCATGCCTCCGTTGATCAGCGCGTCAGCTGCATACTGTTTCTGCTCCTTCGTCCCTGCAAGAAGAATCGGCTTCATCGCCAAAGTGCTGGCCTGTACGGCAACGGAGAATCCAGCGTCTGCCCTGGCAAATTCCTCTGCTACAAGAATATTGGCAAATGTGCCAAGTCCGGCTCCTCCAAACTCTTCCGGAATACACAGGGACGTATATCCCAGCCCGGCTGCTTCTTTATACACCGAAAGCGGCGTTTCCCCCTTCAAATCGTACTCCTTTGATACCGGCCTTATCTTTGCCTCGGCAAAATCTCTGGCCATTTCCTGAATCTCTCTGTTTTCCTCTGATAAAATATACGGCATTTCTGTCCTCCTGTTTTCTCCCTGTTTACCTGAAGCCGGATACGTCCATGTCACGTATCAGACACCAGAATTTCAATCGTTTTAAATTTCGTATACTATTCCGGAATCATAATATTTTCTAATGATTTTATACTAGCAGATATAATTATCTAAAAATAGCAGATTGCATTTTTACCATGATGCAACCATGAGTTGCATAGTTACGGCTCACGGGTCCCCCAACCTCAACTAAATCTCCATTGCAAAATCCCGTCATAAATGATATTGTTAAATCAATAAAAACACATGCAGAAATTATAAAATACAGCGTATCAAATCCAATAAATCACATGGCCGGGCAGCAACTGCTCTGGCTCTGGAGGAACTTTATATGAGCATAACGAACGGCGCAGCTGAAAAGACTGTCAGAGCTTTTTTAGACGCCTATTTGAAAAAAAGGGACATAAATACTGTCCTCTCTCTTCTGACAGATGAAATCCAATGGATCGGCATCGGAACCGATGGCAGCCTGTGTGGTATCCAGAAGGTGGAGGCTGCCCTGAAAGAAGAATACTCCCAGGATCCGGAGCCCTATCTGCCGGAATTAACTAACTCCTGTGAGACGTCGGTATCCCAGGATGACGCTGTTTTTATGGCTGATTTAACAATAATGAGACCCGTCTCTTCCGGCCCGCTCTTCACTTTAAAGGCCAGGATAAGCGCTGCCTGCATCCATACTCCGGACGGCTGGAAAATTGCCGCTGTGCATATGTCCGCCCCCAGTGTTTTACAGGGTGTCTCCGGCTCCGTCAGTCAGGACACGGGTGAAGATCTGCTGAACCACAGCGTTTTTCTCAATATTGATCAGAATAAGCAGGCAATACTGCAAAATCACCGGCTGGCGGCACAACTGGAAGCCCGCAACCAGATTTTGAATATTGCCTTAGAACATACATCCATCTGTGAATTTTATTATTATCCGTTGATCCGGACCTGTGTCATTCCCCGCCGTACCTGTGAATACTATCACTGCAGCGAACGGTATGAACAGATGCCGGACAGCTTCCTGGATTCCTTTGTCGTCCCCTCCTGCCACGCCGCCTGCCGGGAAATGTATGAGGCCATCCATAACGGATTGGGAACTGCCAATGCAGAGTTCCAGACACTCTCCGGCTCCTGGTGCCGGGAATTTATGTCAACCGTAACCTGGACGGAAGACGGGCGGCCCGACTTTGTTGTGGGTATCATTGAAGACATTACCAATCAGAAGGGAATGGCCAGCGCGCTGGAAAACGCGAAATCCCGTGACAGCCTGACCGGCTTATGGAATAAGGAGACCGGCACAAGGCTGGCCCAGAAATGTATGCAGGAAAAACCGGAAGGGGAAAACTGTGTTCTGATGCTTCTGGATATGGACAATTTCGGCCAGCTTAATGAGAAAGAGGGAACCTCCTTTGCCAATGCCGTTCTTCTGGAAATGGCCGATATATTGCGTGGCTCCACCTCTGAACAGGATCTCCAGATCCGTCTGGGCGGCGATGAGTTTATGCTGTTTATCAGGAATTGTGATAAAAAACAGGCTGCCGTGCTCGGCCCCCGTATCGCCGACCAGGTTCAAAATCTCATGATTCTACCGGGCAGAGAGAGCCGGATCAGCGTCAGTATCGGTATGTGTTCCACCGAAGTCGTCAATAACTACAGCGGCCTCTACCGATGCGCAGAAAGTACGCTGAATTATGTCAAAGAGCGCTGCCGTGGACACGCCGCCTGCTATCTCGACACCTCCAATGAGCTTGGAGTTATGCTGACCAATCTCTATACGGAAAAATACATTGTCAATACTATTGAACAGGAAGATGCGCAGCGCGGAGAAAATCTGATATCCTTCGCTCTGGATCTGCTGGGGAAATCGAAAAATCTGGAGGATGCCGTCTCCCTGTTGTTCGCAAGAATTGGAAAGATTTATCACATGGACCGTGTATCCCTGCTTGAAATTGATCCTTCTTTCCTCTCCTGCCGTTTTACATACCAGTGGTCAAATGATATGTCTTATATTCATATAAATAAGCCTTATTATATTACCCGAGAAAAATACGAGGCTGCCGCCATGCGGTATGCATCCGACGGGCTGTGCGATGTCTGTCCGAACAAAGAGATTTCCCCATTCCCCTCCTGCCTCCATTTTGCAATATGGAACAACGGCGTCTATATCGGCGCCATCGGATTCGAAGTCTGCCAGGAAAATTATATCTGGACGAAAGAACAGCGCCGTGTGCTGGCGGAGATTGGTAAAATTGTTCCCTCCTTTGTCATGAAAGCCCGTGCCGATGCCGTCAGCCAGGCAAAAACAGATTTCCTTTCCCGTATGAGCCACGAAATACGGACCCCGATGAATGCAATCGTCGGTATGACCGCTATCGCACGTTCTGCCGCCGGAAATAAGGAGCAGGTATTGGAATGTCTGGAAAAACTTGATAACTCCAGCAAGTACTTACTTCACCTTGTCAATGATATCCTGGATATGTCCCGGATTGAGAGCGGGAAAATGGAATTGAACCCAACACCGATGCTTCTTTCATCCTTTCTGTCCTCCATAGACGAGATGGTGCGGATGCAGGCCGAAGCAAAGGGACTTTCCTTTACCATACAAAATGACTGCCGTACCGAACGGCATTTAACAGCCGATCAGCTAAGGCTTGAACAGGTTCTGCTGAATCTCATCGGAAATGCCATTAAATTTACAGATGTGGGAGGTTCCATTACTCTTCATATTCATCCTATTAAAGAAGAAGATACCGGGCTGGCCCTGCGCTTTTCACTGGCGGATACTGGCATCGGCATTTCCCCGGAAGTCCTGCCGTCTATCTTTAACGCGTTTGAACAGGGAGAAAAAAATATCTCTTCACAATATGGCGATACCGGCCTTGGGCTTGCCATCTCCAGCCGGCTGGTACAGATGATGGGAGGCGTTCTGGATGTAAAAAGTGAACCCGGCCGCGGCTCCGAATTCTTTTTTACCGTCTCTCTCCCATACAGCGAGGTTCCGGCACCCCAGCACGAAATATTAATGAACGGGCATTTATCAAAACCCATCCAGATTCAGGAGCTTCTGAAAATGCTGAACCATTGTTTTAACACAGAGACAGCTCTCCCATAATCAATAGCCAAGCTTACCCCGGCGGATTTACATTGCGCTTTGCCACTGCCGGTACCATATCCGATTTGAATAACCGGCTGCTCGATGCCCAGACCGATTACGCCGTGGCTTCCGTCGATGATTTTTTCAGGGGGAAAATAGCCGTGGCAGGAACGTTTGAAGAGAATTCCACGCTGCAGAACTACTTCGAGGCCGTCTCTTCTCCTCAGGACATCCGCACCTATGATAATATGGATGCCGTGTTAAAAGAATTGTCCGACGCGTTAGGTCTTATGCAGAATGAGAAAGTGCTGCAGGTTTGGGCGGCTGATTCCGATACTGACACCTATCTGCTTTCCGGCGGCAGTACCGTTGCGGCAAATCTTGACGGTGATGAATGGTACCACCGGCTGCTTACCACGAAGGACATCGTGATTTCCGATCCCTTTCTGGAACCGCCACCGGAGAGATCATTGTCTCGATCGTAAACCCGGTTTTTTCTGAATCAGGCAGCGAGATTGCCGGTCTGACCGGTTTAGATGTCTATTTAAGCAGTCTGGGCCAGGTAATCTCATCGATCAAAGTCGGGGAACACGGTTATCTTGAACTTATCTCCAATAATTCGGATTACATATACAGCGACGATCCGAGCGCATCGGGCAGGAATGTTTCCGAACTCGATATCCCCCAGGAGTATAAAGATAAGGTTCACAGCAATTATAATGGCGTTCTCAACTTCAGTTATAGCGGCATCCGGTATACCTCCATGTTCAGAAACAGCGCAATGACCGGCTGGCTGGCTGTCGCCACGCTGCCGATTTCGGAGGTAAATGCGACACACAACCGGCTGCTCACCATACTGGGTGTGCTGTCCCTCATAATTCTGGCCGGACTTACAACTGTTATCGTGTTTATTGTACACCGTACCATGAAACCTCTTGCCGGTATCAGCAGAAGCATGGAAGAGTTCTCACAGGGTAATCTGGGCGTCGACATTCCTCTCGGCCGGACAGATGATGAAATCGGCAGAATGGCCGGCAGCATCCGTTCGTCTGTTGCCGCTCTCAAGGATATGATTCATAATGTCACACGCGTTCTGGAAGAAATTTCCCGGGGCAATCTGAAACTTTCCGTAGACGGTAATTATTTAGGAGATTTTTCTTTTATACGTGATGCCCTGGAGCAGATTATAAAATCCCTGAATTATACGCTTTCCCAAATCAGCTCATCCGCCCAGCAGGTAGCCTATGGCTCCGAACAGGGAGCCTGCGGCGCGCAGTCGATGGCTCAGGGCGCTACGGAACAGGCGGCGGCGGCAGAGGAACTGGCGGCGGTCATAGAGGACATCTCCCAGCAGATTATATCCAATGTCAGCAGCACTTCAAAAGCCAATATGAGCGTAACTACGGTGGTAAATGAAGCCGAGGTGAGCAACCGCCGCATGCAGGAGATGCTGTCGGCTATGCAGGACATCCGACAGAGCTCCAACGAGATAAGTAAAATTATCAGCACAATTGAAGATATTTCCTTCCAGACAAATATATTGTCCCTCAATGCAGCCGTCGAGGCTGCCCGAGCCGGTGAAAACGGCAGAGGTTTCGCCGTCATTGCCGCAGAAATCAGGAATCTGGCCGCAAAAAAGCGCCGAAGCGTCCCATAACACGACGTCCCTCATCGCCGCTTCGTTAAAAGCAGTGGAACACGGAACGCGTATTTCTGGTGAAACGGCTGTCTCTCTCAAGAATGTCCTGGACGGTATTAAAGAGGTGGAGATGATTATTGAGCAGATATCTTCAGCTTCCGACGATCAGGCCCGCTCCGTGGAACAGGTACATCAGAGTATCACGCAGATTTCCGATGTTGTCCAGCTCAACTCAGCTACCGCCGAAGAGAGCGCGGCGGCCAGCGAAGAACTGTCCGCACAGGCGCTGCTGTTGAAGGAATTGATTGGCTCGTTCCGGCTCAGGAACGAACCCTGATAGAATAGTAAATAATCTTTTTTACTCTGCAGCCATTGATTGCTTATTCATCAGTCAGATAGCTATTACATATTTCACCGCCTGCGGCGGGTCGCTGTGGCGACATTATTCCATACCGCCGCAGGCATTAGCTCACTTAGCAAGTGTAACGAGCTTAGTGAACAAGCCCTCTTTAGAGTTGTGGTCCTCCGAGGAGCGGTTTTAATTTAACAGGAGAACTTTCCTGTTAAATTAAAAAACCGAAAACCTCTCACATCAAGGTTTTCGGCATTGTATTCAGTGTTCCTGAGCGGATTCGAACCGCTGGCCTTCCGCTTAGGAGTTGCATCACAAAGCTGCTCTGTGGTAACCCGCAATAGTCTGCAATAGCCTGAAAGCCCCGTCATTACTGGATTTATCGAATGGTGCATATAGTATCGTGTACTACTCGGTATTCTGGCTATGTACGGGGTTTTTTGTGTTTTTCCTTAGCTTCCTTAGCTGGCAAAAAGTTAATTGGATGAAACACTCGATTCTTAATACGCACGCAAGACGTATTATACTACTTCTAAAAGGAGAATACAAATGCCAGAATACCAATTAGAAATCAAGCAAATCGTGAACTACCCACGTTGCCGGATATATCGGCAATTTATTCAAAGTTTAATCGAGGACCGGAGCATTCGCGTAAGCGGCGGCTCCGGTCTTTTTTATTTTACCGTACTCTGCAGCTATGCCAACTTCCGCACCTCATACCGCAGGCTGGACGGGATCGGTTATACCGTCTATCCCGGCGAATGGGTCTGCCGCATTTCAGAAATGACCGAGTGGTTCCGGGTGCGGTTCCACTATCAGGCCATTGCCATATTGGACAGGCTGCAAAGTCAAAACCTTATCACCTACACCATTCTTGGCCGCGGGAAAGTTGTTAAATTCAAAATCAAGGACTGGCGGTATCACAACACGGTCCTCGATTATAACGCTCCCTGCCAAAAGGACACCGGCTTTTTCTTCATGCCCTTGTCCATTGCCACAGAGCTTGTCAGCGTCGGGAAATGCTCCGAAATGGACTGTCTCCTGGATTTGTGGCTCAATACCATCTATAACGATGAACAGGTCAAGGGTTCGGAGATCGGGCCGGTGGTGTATATGCGAAACGGCACGGGCAATCCGCTGCTCGGCTACTCGGAATTGGCTGAACGCTGGGGAATATCAAAGGCAACCGTGGGCCGGTTCCTCAAAAAGATGGAGAATGCCGGCTATCTATCGCTGATGTCCTTCCCCGGAACCCATGGCAGCGTAATTTATTTGCAGAGCTATCTATCAACGATGTTTCAAATTTCTGATGTGATGATTGACAAAGAGGAGGTGGCTATGGTCCTGAATATTAAAATCACCCTGCCGGAAAATGAAACCGCCGTTTTGGATGAATCCGCAGCACAGTCCGGCGTTTCAAAAGAACACGGCGGCGTTTCAAAACCGTGGATGAATCTCATGATGGCAAAAGTGCTGGAAGTCCTTGCTGCACAAGGCTTTTCGTGTTTTGGCTGCTCCAAATCCACATATAAGTTATATCCTTTATCCGCCGATTGCAGGGAAGCTATTATCCACAGCCCAGGCACAGAGCAGAGCAGGTTGTCCACAATCGGCCGCTATGTGATGGTGTTTTACTGCGGCACTGGAAAAGAAATTTTTCACTTTGAATTAACGCTGACCCCTCTCATGGGGCAGCCTGACAGGAGGGATCGCTGATGAAAAAGAAAGACAAAGCCTTGGATGTTACCCAAAGCCCGCTGTACCATGACACCTGGACGCTGCTGAAAAAATACCGGGATGTGGTATGGTCGCTGGAGCTGTCGGTTCAACAGGTGCGGAACAAATTTCAAATTGAGTACGGGAGCAGCATTGAGGATTTTTTAGAGTCTGTCTACCTGGCCGGCGCCGATTTGTCGGGCAGCGAGATCGAGCACCACGCCCAGTGTATCGACCAGAGCCACAAAATGATCAAACTCATGGAAACAGCAATCGAAACCCTCCGGAATAAGCACAAGTATGGAGAAAGCTATTACTGGCTGCTGTACTACGCCTTCCTGTCCCCGCAGCAGCTTCGCAATGTGGAGGAAATCATCGAAAAGCTGCGTCCCCACATCTGGGACATCAGTTACAGGACATATTACCGCAAACGGCGCGAGGCCATCGACGCTTTCAGTTCCATCCTCTGGGGCTATACCTCACAGGACAGCATGAAGCTGCTGGAACAATTTTTCCCGAAAGAACAGGGCGGCAGATAATTGGCACAACATTGGCACGGTTTTGCCCTTTCGCCGTAAATCTCTATATGCTATGATAAGTACGCTCACTATTGTGTCTAAAACCGAATAAGCGGCTTCAAGCACCTTTTTCAGAGGTGTTTTTTTGTTGCCTGCTGCCGCCCGTCCGGCGGTGGAAAACAGCGTCTGCCATCCAGCGGGCGCTGTTTTCTTTTCGGCGGCCACAAGGGGAAATATCAAACTTTGGAGGTATAAAAATTGAACAAGCTGAAAGAGAACAAGCGGCAAAGGCCCCGCAAAACCATCCACCCCGGCAAAATCCTGTATACGCTGTTCCTCGTCTGCACGATGGCGATGATGTTCGTCCAGCCTGCTTTTGCGGCAACCGACGTGTGGACCAAGGCCAACGAAATTATGAAGGACGTGTATAACCAGATTCTGCTCATTTCCACCATCGCCGCCATCGTTACAGCATCCGTTGCCCTGCTCATGATGAACTTCTCACGCAGCGGACGCACCGTGGACGAATCCCGTGCCTGGCTCAAGCGCATCGTCATCACCTGGGTTATCTTGAACGGCCTGGGCTTTATCATGGCCTATGTCACTCCGTTCTTCACAGACGGAAAATGGAACGGATAATTACTTGCCAAAATCCCCATCGAAGAAAGGAGTGGTGATATGGGAATCTTGGATGGCATTGTAGCTTGGATAGCTGAACAGGTCATGCACGGGCTGGATCTGATAACGACCTCTGTGTTAGGCGCCCTGGGTTGCGATATGTCGGTGTTTCTCCGCTATTTCCCAGCTGCGGAAACCATGTATAGCATTTTTGTGGCGCTGGGTATCGGGCTGATTTTGCTCAACTGGATATGGCAGCTTTTCAAGAATTACGGGCTGGGCGCCGGCGTTGAGGCGGAGGACCCGCTGAAGCTAAGCATCCGTTCTCTGATATTCATTCTACTGGCCTACTTTTCCGACGAAATTGTGGCGCTCGTCCTGAAAATCGGCGGCACCCCTTATCAGTGGATTATGGATTCAGAACTGCCGCCTCTCAACTTCGCGGACTTCAATTCCGTCGTTGTGACGATACTCGGCGTCTGCGCCAACGGAGCGGTGGCATTGATCGCGCTCATACTCGTGCTGATGCTGGCCTGGAACTATGTGAAGCTATTGTTTGAAGCGGCTGAACGCTATGTTCTGCTCGGCGTCCTCGTCTACACCGCGCCGGTGGCCTTTTCCATGGGAGCCTCGCAAACGACGGGAAACATCTTCAAATCGTGGTGCAGAATGTTCGGCGGTCAGGTGTTCCTGCTGATAATGAATGCCTGGTGTCTTCGCTTATTCACCAGCATGGTGGGCGCTTTTATCGCAAATCCCTTGTCAATGTAGGAGGCCACAGAATGAAAAAATACAAAAAAGTCATATTAGCCGCTATTACAGTGGCGGTACTATGCTACCTGTTTTCCACACAGGCCTTCGCCATCTCAGAGAGCGATGTACAGGCGGCGGTAGACAGTTCCAGCAAGGAAACAGTTTCGGGTAACGTCTTTATTTGGTTCCTCTGCGCCATTGCTTTCCTCAAAGTCAGCCAGAAAATAGACTCCTTCATGTCCAGCTTGGGCATCAATGTGGGACATACTGGCGGCTCCATGATCGCCGAAGCGATGATTGCCGCCCGTGGCATTTCTGCTGTGAAAGGCTTTTCCGGCAGTGGGTTCCGGGGAGGCGGTTCCTCTGGCGGCCGTAGTTCCGGAGGCGGTTCCGGCGGCGGGGCGTCTGCAGCGGCCAGCTTTATGAGCGGTGGCCTTGCCGGTGCGGTTGGCCGTCAATTTGCAAACGGCGCTGTGAAAAGCGCAACCGGCACCGGAAGTGGGATCAGCAGTGGGATTGGAGGCAGAATGTTCGCTTCCTCGGTGGGCAAGGGCGGCGACTTCGCCAACAATGTCATCGGCACCGTGGCAAAGGGCAGCATCAGCGCGGTGGGCACCATGACAGGCGAAACCGCCAGCCAGGGCCTGCTGTCCTACATGGGCTACACAGGCATGGAAGCTGGCGACGCCCCCGCTTTCTCCGATGTGGAGATCGGCGGCGGCAGAATTATGGGTACTGAAACTACGGCAGAACATCCTAATGGGATTGCTTTCGGGATGTATCATGCCGACCAATACACAGCACCTGAAGGCGAGTTTTCCACCGTAACGGCGGTGGACGGTTCCAAATGGTACAAGCAGTATGCCACAGACGCCGTGGAGAAATCACCTTACATGGCTCCGGACGGCTCTATTGCGTATAACGAGAGCATTATTAAAAAGCTGCCCCAGGCGCCCCGCAGAAAGGACAAAATCTAAGTATGGACGAACAAAACAAAAACGGCCTGTCTGATACTATTGAAAAAGGCGCATCAGCCGCCGGAACGATACAGGGTGCCATCAAAACGGGCAAAGCGATTGCCGGTGCGGCTAAAGGTGCGACGGCAGGCGGCCCTTACGGGGCGGTCGCCGGCGCTCTCTGGGCAAACCGAAAAACCGTTGGGAAGATTATTGCGGCAGCAGCAGTTTTATTACTTCTGCCCGTTCTTTTTGTCCTCATGCTCCCCGGCCTTATCTTTGGCGGTTTGACCGAAGCCTTTTCCCCGGGCAGCACCGATATGCCTATTCTCAATGACAGCGCGGCGATTGTGGAGAATGCCAACAATATCTCTTTTGCGGTCAACGCCATTTTGTCTGAGGGTCTGGACGATGTGAAAGCGCGGATTGACCGGGACTTTGCAGCATCGGGCGGCGACTGCATGGAGATTACAAACCCTTACGAAAACCATCTTATTTCCAATGTCAACCTGTTTATATCCCAGTATTGCGCCGCAAAAGATAAGGATTTTGCCTCCATCTCCCTTGCCGATATGGAACGCATCCTTCGGGCGGGGAAAAGCCATCTCTACACCTTTACCAAAAAAGAGGAAACCCGGACGCACACGGAAACGGACCCGGAAACCGGCGAAGAAAATACTGTCACCGAACTATGGATTCTCTATACCATCGTCTATCAGGGCGAAGACTACTTTGCAGATACCATTTTTCAGCTCACCAATGAGCAGAAAACCCTATCTCTTGACTATGCCCAAAACCTGAGCCTGTTTCTGGGCGATGGAATGTTCCAGGGGCTGCCGTCTGATTTCACCACTTTGCCCTCCCTTGGCGATATCCGCTTTACGGATGGAGTGACAGAGGTTGTCTATTTCAATCAGCTGGATGAAGCCTACGCCAGTAGGCCCTACGGTACGGACAATATCGGCGGCTATGGCTGCGGTCCCACCGCCCTGTCCATTGTGGTATCTTCGCTGACGGACGAAATTGTTGATCCGGTACAGATGGCAAAGTGGGCGTATGAAAACGGCGGCTGGTGTAAAGGCAGCGGCTCCTACCACTCCCTGATCCCCTCAGCCGCAACCGCATGGGAACTCCCTGTGGAGGGCTGCACCACATCGGAGCCGCAACGGATTTTGGACGCTTTAGCGGAAGGCAAGCTGGTTATCGCCATCATGTCGAAAGGACATTTTACCAGCTCCGGACACTTTATTGTTCTGCGCGGCGTCCAGGATGGACAGATTTTAGTGGCTGACCCCGCCAGTTACAGCCGAAGCCAAAAAGCATGGGATCTGTCCATCATTCTGAATGAAGCGAGTAAACGGGCGGCAGCCGGAGGTCCGTTTTGGATTATCGGGTAATCAGGCCGCAGGAAAGAGGTAGCCATGAACAAACATAACGAACTTGATTCTTACGTCATCCCGCCCAATTTTATAGACAGCGGCACCTTTTTCGGCGGGATGCTCAAGGCAAGAAATGCCATTGAAGCCGGCGTGCTGCTGCTTGCGGTGGGAATTCCCGTATTTGCCCTCGGAGTGTCACTCACCACGAAAATAATCATTCTGTGCCTGACGGCACTCCCCCTCGCGCTCTTTGCGCTGGTCGGCATTGGGGGTGAAAGCCTCAGCTCCTTTGCGCTGATTTTTCTGCGCTATTTGAGAAATCGCCGTGTGGTTGGACTACAGCATGAGGACAATGATGCCGCTGACCGTCCCGTAAAGCATAAAACGAAGCCAAAGAAACAGAGGGCAAAGAATAAAAAGGAGCGCCGGGAAGACTTTCCCGCTGAATTTGACGAGGTGGGCCGTTATTCCCGCAGGCAGAAGTTGAAGTCAAAGCTACCGCATAAGGAAAAGCGAACGCCCAAGAAGAAACAGCCGCGCCGAGAAAGAGTCGTAAAGGAACCGGTGCGTCCGGCCTGCTTAAACCCGGTAGCTGAATATATCCCTATTGAGAAGATTGAGAACGGCATCATCTACACCAAAGACCGCCGCTTTGTCAAAATCATTGAGGTGGAACCTATCAATTTTCTGCTCCGCAGCGCCAGAGAACAGCGCAATATCATTTACTCCTTTATCAGTTTTCTTAAAATCAGCCCGGTCAAGCTCCAGTTTAAGGTACTGACCAAGCGGGCAGACATCAACCGCCATCTGGAAACCGTGCGTTCGGAACTGTCACAGGAAACCGACGAGGGCTGCCGGATGCTGCAGGAGGACTACCTGGGGCTTGTGAAGCAGATCGGCTCCAAGGAAGCTATCACCAGGCGCTTTTTCATCATCTTTGAATATGAGCCATATGCGAATACCAAGCGCGGCAATGAAGAAAACGAAGCCATCGCCGCCCTTACCACAGCGGTGCATACCGCGGAGAATTACCTGCGGCAATGCGGCAATCAGGTCATTGTACCCGACAATGAAAATGAATTTGCGGCGGATGTACTCTACAACCTGCTCTGCCGCAGCACCAGCAGTGAAAAACCGCTGCCAGTACGGGTCAAAGAAATCGTGGCAAAGTATGTGGCCGCTGGCCGGACTGAGGATATAGACAACATTCCGGAAAATGAGTTTTTTGCCCCCGACAGCATCGACTTCACCCACGGGCAGTATATCAAAATTGATGATGTCTACTACTCCTACCTGCTGGTGCCTGGGGACGGCTACAAGCCCCATGTCCCGGCTGGGTGGCTCAGCCTCATTGTCAACGCCGGCGACGGCATCGACATGGATATGTTCCTCACCCGCCAGCCAAAAGAGCGTATTATCCAGAAGCTGGGACAGCAACTGCGTATCAACCGTTCCAAAATCAAGGAAACGTCGGACACCAACATCGACTTCGACGATCTGGACGGTGCGATCCGCAGCGGCTATTTTCTCAAGGAGGGACTTGGCAACAACGAGGACTTCTTTTATCTCAACCTGCTTATCACCATCACGGCCAATACCGTGGAGGAATTGGAGTGGCGGCAGGCTGAAATGAAAAAACTGCTTTTATCCCAGGATATGAATGTCTGCACCTGCTCTTTTCGTGAGGAGCAGGCTTTTTTATCGGCTTTGCCCTTGGTGGCATTGGAACGGAAGCTCTACGAGCGTTCCAAACGCAATGTGCTGACGCTGGGCGCCGCCAGCTGCTATCCCTTTACCAGCTATGAGATGTGCGATGACAACGGGATTTTGCTCGGTGTGAATAAACACAACAACTCGCTCATCATTGTGGACATCTTCAACAGCCGCACCTATAAAAACGCAAATATGGCGATTCTGGGTACCAGCGGTGCCGGAAAGACCTTCACATTACAACTGATGGCACTACGTATGCGGCGCAAGGGCATCCAGGTATTTATCCTCGCCCCGCTCAAGGGGCATGAACTGCACCGGGCCTGTACCAATATCGGCGGGGAGTTTATCCAGATTTCCCCCGCCTCCAAAAACTGCATCAACATCATGGAGATCCGCCGCGCGGACAAGTCGGTGGATGAACTGCTGGATGGCCCGAGTATCGAAAAATCCGAACTGGCGGCCAAGATTCAAAAGCTGCACATTTTTTTCTCGTTATTGATCCCAGACATGAGCCATGAGGAAAAGCAGCTTTTGGATGACGCGCTCATCAAGACCTACGCCCTCAAGGGCATCTCTCACGACAACGCCTCTCTGGAAGATGAAAACAACTTTGAAAACCCTGGCAGCTACAAGGAAATGCCCATACTGGGAGATCTTCATGAGGTGCTGAAAAAGTCGCCGGAAACCAAACGGCTGGCCAATATCTTAAACCGGCTGGTACACGGTTCAGCCAGTACCTTTAATCAGCAAACCAATGTTTCGCTGGATAACAAGTACATCGTCCTCGACATTTCGGAGCTGACCGGCGACCTGCTGACCGTGGGAATGTTTGTCGCCTTGGATTTCGTCTGGGATAAAGCGAAAGAAAACCGCACCCAGGAAAAAGCCATCTTCATTGATGAGTGCTGGCAGCTGATCGGCGGTTCCTCCAATCGGCTGGCAGCCGATTTTGTCTTGGAGATATTCAAAATTATTCGAGGATACGGCGGCAGCGCTGTATGCGCCAGTCAGGATTTGAACGACTTCTTTGCACTCGATGATGGCAAATACGGCAAGGGCATTATCAACAATTCCAAAACAAAGATCATCCTCAATCTGGAGGATGATGAAGCCCGGCGGGTACAGCAGTTTATGAACTTGTCGGAAGCAGAGGTTATGGAGATCACTCACTTTGAACGCGGCTCCGGACTAATTTCGACCAATAACAATAACATCACGGTGGAGTTCAAATGCAGCCAGTTGGAAAAAGACCTCATCACCACCGACCGCCGCGAATTGCAGGAATTGATTGCGCGTACAAAGCAGAAAAACGATGATGTACTGTTGTAATACGCTTTTTATACGCATAAGCCACTTATTACAAAAACAATGCGGTGTTTATACGCATTACGGCAATCTCCCGTTGCCGCAGAAAGAGGGTGAAGCATTGAAAACCAGGGAAGAAATCTATGGGAAAGAGGCCGCCGACCTGCTCCGCAACATCTCCATGTACCGTGTGCTGACCGAACAGCAAATCCTGCGGCTCTATCCCGACAAGGAGGACAGAATCAAAAATCTGCTTCTGCACCTCACCCGGCAGGGCCGTGTTTTCTATGACAGCACAAGCGGTGCCTACTACGCAGAGTCTCGGATGAAGTCAGACCCCGGTATGACGGCCGCTTTTTGGGTGCTGCTGGACTTTATTGACAAAATAGAATATCACTCTGTCAGCGATTTTCCGGCAAAGCTGATATTCTTTGCAGCCGGCGAGGTCTATGAGGTACTCTATGTGGCGCTGTCCCAAGAGGCGCTGGTCAGCCATCTTTGGCCGCAGCAAACCGAAGAAGACCCGCCCAGGCGCATTGTGGTGGTAGATAACCCTGAACAGATTGACAACATTGATATCCCCGGCGTCAGCGGTTACTGCACGGTTGACCAGAATGGCCGGGTAACCTATTTCAAGAAAGAATAGAGGTGTTTCATTGGATAGACAAATTATCACACAGCGGATCACCGCTATTTTAGACGATGTAAGCCGCCTCCAGAGTGCCCTGTACGCCATGAGCACAACAGACATCCAGCGCTATCCCGATAACTATGAGGTGCTTTCCACCGATGCCGCACTGCGGGGCGAAACCATTGCCTGCCGGCTGCGTCACCTGATCTACGCCACTACCGGCATCAAAAAGGCGGAATACCTACAGTCGGCAAGCGTGATGCAAGGGGTTCAGGTCCGATATGAGGACGGCGTTATGGAGCTGACGATGCCGGCGCTTCTGCCTAAACGAAAGCAGCGGCAAAGCACTGAGTTTTTGCTTGACCCCATATACTTCGCGCTCAGCAGCTACGCCGACCATCATCCGCTCCCTAAGTTCCGGCATTGCGTCGTCTGCTTTTCTCATATTTACTGCAGGGAGCTTCCGGCCAGACGTATCCGGGACTATGATAATCTGGAACTCAAGCAGCTTCTTGATGTGGTGTCCACCTTCATTATGGCCGACGACACAGGGCTTCTTTGCGATGCCTATAACACCACCGAGCTTGGGGACGCCGACTGCACCTGCATCTCGGTGATGGACAAAGACCGTTTCCCAAGGTGGCTGGAGGACCGCAAAAACCGTATGAAATCCATATCCGATTTTTAAGGTTTTTGGGCCTGATTTTTCGGGACGGTAAAAAACAACAGGAAAAGCCTTGCCGCATCAGCATTTTGCAGGTGCGGCCGGTACGGAAAACTACCGGGGTTATAAGCGGCCTCGGTAGTTTTTCCATTGAGGAGGTGGTGCTTTTGAACGACAATCAACCGCTCCCAGGCAAAGAGACAAAGCCGATGCTTCTGCTCACACTTACGGCCCTTTCCGGTGAGTTTCCTGCCAATCAGTTGGAGCGTCTTGGCAGTGGGACCTACTTGGACAATGTGGTGAAGGAGCTGAAGCGAAATGGCCTGCTGCGGTCTTACTACAAGGACAAACTCCGGGGCTTCCGGCTCACGGCAAAAGCAAAAGCGCTGCTGTTTGCGGACAGGCCTGACCGCTTTCTGTTCTATCTCACTGGCAGCTGTGAAACCAACCAGCCGAAAAGCGAGATTACCAGACGGCTGCGGCTGCACCGGATGGCGGAGGCCATCGTTACCATGCATGGCGCCGGCGTTTCGGTCTTTCGGGATAAAAAGCCGGAGGTTTTCTACCCGGAGGGCTCGCAGAGCCATGCGCCGCCGGTTACTGTTCCCGCCTTTTACAGCTCTCGTGAAATGAAAGAACTGGGCACCGAGTTTGTAAAGATCCGCGGCGCCCGGGCAGTAGGCGTCCTGCTGACGGAGGATCGGATTTTTGTAGTCTACAACACGGGCGGCTCCATGATGAAATGGGAGTATAAATCGGAGATGCGTACCAAGGCGCTGCTGAAAACGGTTTTATGCCGGGAACGGCTGCCTCACCAGTACCGGCCAGACGCGCTCCACGGCCTGCTCCTGGGCAGCGATATGGATATGGCCTGCCGGCTGCTCACCGGCCCGGAGCAAGGCAGACGCAATTACTTCATATTGGACGGCAACTATGACCATTTTCACTATATACCAAATGACCATGCCGGGGAGGTGATCTTAAAGCTGCTGTGCAGCAGCCGGCAAATGGCGGAACTGGACGGGATTCTGTCTGAAAACCTGCTTCCCAGCCAGCGGGGCAGCGTTCTGGAAAACGACGGCATGAACCGCGAGGGCCAGCCGGTGCTTTTTGCCTATTCCATGGACCTGCCCCGCATCCTGCGATTTTATCAGGCACTGGAACTGCAGGGCAGAACAGGCGTCATGCTCTGCTTTGATTTTCAGGCCGAGGCGCTGCGGCAATTCTGTGGTGAGCGAGTTGCCTTTGAAACCATCAGCCTAAAGAAATACGAAGGGAGGTTTTGCAATTAAAAGCAAAAAACTATTAATGACGCTGATTGCCGTGCCACCGGCGCTGCTGGCTGTCCTCTATGCCGGCGGCTATCTGGCGCAGCTTCTTTCAAATTATAATGCGTGGCAACAGGCAGGCGGGTATCCGGGGGACGGCACATCACCCCTGATGCCCTCTGCCTCCTTTTTCACCTGTGTCAAAGCCGTGTTCCTGCCGCCCTACGGTATTTTCGGCATTTTCATCTGCGCCGGGCTGCTGGTGCTGCTGTTTGCCATGGTGATGAAGCTGGGTTTCGGCGAGGGCGGTGAATACGACCGGGAACGCAATCTGGTCTACTCCAGCAAGGGTACTTATGGGACGGCGGGCTTTATGACAAAAGCTGAAATGAAAGAAGTGCTGGACATCGTGCCGGATGTGAAAAAGCACAAAGGGACGATTCTGGGCCTGCTGGATGGCCAGGCTGTTTGCGTTCCGGAGAAAACCCGCATGAACGCCAATATCGCCGTGTACGGCGCCAGCGGGTCGAAAAAGACCAGGGCCTACTGTGTCAACCGCATTCTCCAGAGTGTGGCCCGTGGGGAATCCCTGGTGATCTGTGATCCGAAATCCGAACTCTATGAAAAAACAAGCGAATATTTGCGGGATATGGGCTATGTGGTCAAGGTGTTCAACCTGGTGTCGCCGGAGAACTCCGACTCGTGGAACTGCCTTTCTGAGATTGACGGGCAGGAATTGATGGCCCAGCTCTTTTGCGATGTGGTAATCAAGAACACCGGCTCCGAGCGCGGGGATCACTTCTGGGACAACGCGGAGCAGAATCTTTTAAAAGCGCTTGTCCTCTATGTGGAGCAGGGTTATCCGGCCGAGAGCAAAAACATCGGTCAGGTGTACCAGCTGCTAACCAACACGCAGGAAAAGGAGCTGAATAACCTCTTTGAAATGCTGCCGCAAGGACATCCGGCCAAAGCGCCGTTCTCCATCTTCAGCCAGGCCTCGGACACGGTTCGCAGCGGCGTCATTATTGGGCTTGGCTCCCGCCTGCAGGTTTTCCAAAACCAAAGCATTCGGGAAATTACCGCTCATGATGAAATTGATCTGGAACTGCTTGGTAAACAGCCCTGCGCTTACTTTTGCATCACCTCGGATCAGGACAGTACCTTTGATTTCCTTTCTTCTCTGTTCCTGTCCTTCGTCTTCATCAAGCTGGTGCGCCTGGCTGACCGGGAATATGACGGCGGCGTTCTTCCTGTGCCGGTTCATGTGTTAGGGGAAGAACTGACCGCCTGCGGAGTGATTCCGGATCTGTCCCGTAAAATCAGTACCATCAGGTCGAGGCAGATCAGTATGACCTGTGTGTTCCAAAACCTCGGGGGGCTCCAAAACCGGTATCCCTTTAACCAGTGGCAGGAAATTCTGGGCAACTGCGATGTGCAGCTCTTTTTGGGCTGTACCGACGACTTAACCGCCAAATTCATCAGCGACCGCACCGGCGAGGTCAGCATACAGGTATCCAGCAAGGCCAAGCAGTTAGGGACATGGCGCGTTTCCAACTACACGCCGGAATATCGAGAAACCAGCGGCGTCGGCAAGCGCAAACTGCTGACGATGGATGAGGTGCTGCGCCTGCCCATCGACAAGGCCCTTATTATTATCCGGGGGCAAAAGGTTCTGCAGGTGGAGAAGTTTGATTATTCCCTGCACCCGGAGGCGAAGCGCCTGCGTCCCAGCAAGGCCTCCGCCCATATTCCCGCCTGGCGCTCCCGGCAGCCCAGATCAGAATACACGGCGCCCATCTCCGCACCCAAATCGGGACAGCGCAAAACAAAGCCGAAAACGGACAGCGGTAAGAAATCTGCTGTCACCAAAACCGATAAAAGCTCCATCATGGAGTAACAAAACAGGAGGATTACTATGACTAAGAAAAAGCAAGAGGAACTGGAAATGATGGCTATGGAGGAAACCACAGCCTTGGCCGCTGATGAGGATGCGGCGCTGGATGCTTCGGTGGCTCAGGATGACGGGGCCGCAGCCGGTGAGGACCTGAACGAACTGCTGACTGCTATGGACGGCGAAGAGCAGCCGGAAACTGAATCTGAGCCGCTGGTGCTGCCGGAGAATGAAGCAATCTCGGAGGACGGCGATTTTGGGGAGCAGGCTGCCGGGGAGCCGCTGCCTGATGAGAACGCGCCTCCGGAATCCCCACCTAAGCCCAAGCGTGCCACCCGTAAAAAGAAATCTGGGGACACGCCGCCTGCCGAGGAAGAGTCCCCCGCCCAGGAGGAACCGACCGCTGAGAGCAAGCCGCCTGTAGAGATGGAACCACCTGTCAAAGATGCTGCGCCGGAACCGGAAAAAACCGCCGCTCCCGTCAAACGGGCTACAAGGAGAAAGGCCGTCGCTGCTCCAATCCTTACCATCGATGCCCGTGGCGAAGCGGAGACGCAGGAAAATGTGGAGGATACCATTTGGCATGAAATCCACAACGCCTATCGTACCCGCAAAATGCTCACCGGCTATCTGGGCGGCGTTGAGCAGACCGACAACGGCAAGACCATCGCCATCGTGGAGTACAAGGGTTTCCGTGTCATTATCCCTCTCAAGGAAATGATGATTAACCTGGGCGGCAATACGGATTCCAGCGCCGAGTATGATGAGTTGATGCGCCGGCAGAACAAGGTCCTCAGCAATATGCTCGGGGCGGAGATTGATTTTATCGTCAAGGGCATCGACTCCAAGACGCGCAGCGTGGTGGCGAGCCGGAAGGACGCCATGCTGAAAAAGCGGCAGCTCTTTTACCTCAATACCGACGCAGCCGGCATGTACCGCATCTATGAGGGACGTGTGGTGCAGGCCAGGGTCATCGCCGTGGCCGAAAAGGTCATCCGTGTGGAGGTGTTCGGCGCAGAGTGCTCCATCCTTGCAAGGGATCTGTCCTGGGACTGGATCGGCGACGCCCATGAGCGCTTCTCCATCGGCGACCAGATCCTTGTGCGCGTGCTCTCCGTCAAGCGGGAAAGCCTGGAAAACATCAGTATCAAAGCCGATGTGAAAAGCGTGTCGGAAAACCAGAGCCATGAGAATCTGAAAAAATGCCGGGTGCAGAGCAAATACGCAGGCAAGGTCACCGATGTCCACAAGGGTGTGGTCTATGTCCGGCTTACCAACGGCATCAACGCCGTGGCCCATTCCTGCTATGACCGCCGTATGCCTGGGAAAAAGGATGATGTCAGCTTCGCGGTCACCCGGATCGACGAGGAGCGCGGCGTAGCGGTAGGCATCATCACCCGGATTATCAAACAAAACCTGTAAATCCGGAAATGGCACATGGATGGCACAAAATTGGCGCGGTTTTGCCCTTTCACCGTAAATCTCCATCTGCTATAATTAGTACAGTGCAAAATATAGTAAAGCCGCCGCCTGTCCTTGTCGGATGGGCGGCGATTCTTTGTAAAGGCGGTGATTATTTGTCCAAACGTATCAGCAGGCTGCTGAAATCCGAACGCGGCGATGTGAACTACTTCAGCACGACAGTATTCATTTTTATCGCGGTCATACTGCTTGCATTTATCATCAACCTGTTCGGAATCATCTCCACAAAGCAGCAGCTCGACCATGCCGCTGACCAGATGACCAAACAAATTCAGTTATCCGGCGGCATCAACGCCGAAACGGATGAGCTGTTTGATTTTCTCTGCTCCCAGATCACCGGTGCCGATAACATCACCTATACCATCGACACGGACTACAAGACGCCCCGGCCGTCCGGAATGAGAAACGCCATCCAGCTGGGCACGCCGTTTTACATCACCATAGAGGGGCGGGCACAGCTTGGCGGCTTCTGGAACCTTGACCTTGTGAATATTACGGTTGTTGCCAGAGGCGCAGGCGTCAGCGAGCATTATTGGAAGGATGGGAGGATGCCGAATTGAGAAAAACCATTAAAAATGACCGGGGCGACATCTCCATCTTCGCCTGCTTCTTTGTCACCGGCGTCATTATGCTGGTGTCCTTTTTAATGCTCTATGCCTCAGTGAGAATTACCTGCATTAACATCCGCAACGGCGCTAAGATGGAACTGAACAACCTGAGCGCTTCAATCTATGCGGACACCTACCGCTCCCAGCGTGAGAGCAATTTTAGTGAATACTTGCAGACGCTTTACCAGAGTGCGTCTTTTACCAGAATCTTAGAGCAGAGTGTGGAGGACGGGCTGGAAAGCAAGGTTGCCCTATCCACCGATGACTACCGCATCAGGAACATCAGCCTTGATTTTACCGTGGTGGGCGACCGGGTTGAATATGTGTTCCGCTGTGACGCCGAGTTCTATATCTTCATGTTCGGCAGGCAGTATCCAGTCATCACGCAGGAAATACGGCTTACCGGCTACCACAACACAAAATTTTAAGCCCGTTGTTGGTAAAATGGGCGCTCAAGTCGTAAATAAGTATCAAAGGAGATGATTTCATGAAAAAATTATTGACATCAAAGCCGTTCCTTGTATCGGCGCTTGCATTTATCAGTGTTGCCATTGTGGCGGTCTGTATTTTCGTCAGCCGTGATAAACAGCCGGAATTCGTGCCCGAACCACCCCAGCCAACCCAGTCCGTCAGCGGTTGGTCGGAATCCAGCGGAACGGAAAAGCCTTCCGTCCCCGCCACTATGCCGGATAAAGCCCCCGAACAGGAGGCCTATCCCAAGGTGGCCGAGGAAAATGATGAAAATGTGGTAATCGACTTCACCCCGCCCCAGTCTTCTGCCGTAGCGGAACAGCCGGAGCCGCCGGAAATACCGGAGGGTAAAACAGAAGTTAAGGACCCAGGCCCTTCCCACCCCGTCAATCCAGATCCGGCCGTAACGGCGCCCGAACCAAAGTCGGAGCAGCCAAACGGTCCCACCCCCGGCAGCACCAACGATAAAGGCCAGGTATACGACCCTGTGTTTGGCTGGGTAACTCCGAGTACCGTGCAGCAGGAGGTAATCGACGGCGATGGCGATCCCAATAAAATGGTAGGATCGATGGACTGAGGCAACAAAACTGACTAACACAAAGAGAACGCAGTCGAAAGTGGCTGCGTTTTTCTTTTGGAGGAGATCATGAAAAAAATATTAGCAACTTTTCTGTCTGCCCTGCTGATCATCTGTATGGTACCGTTCTCCGCCTATGCCAACGGCGAAGGCAATATGGACGGTGGCGGTGGCGGAATGGGCCAGGGAACCAGTGCAAACAAATGGAGTCCCGGGAATGACGGTGTGCGTATTACCATCGTAGATGCGGAAAGCGGCGCTCCAGTAAGTACACCCATTGATTTTTCCAGACGGAATCAACCCACCGGAATCCTGCATTTTGGTAAGAACAACAAAATAGATTATCGTTCTGGTAAGGCATTAGCGCCAAGCGCAAGCAGCTACGTCTGCTATACAGTTGCCAACGAGATGCCTATTATTATCAGCAGTATGAGTGCCGGACAAGCAAGTATTGCTGCAATTAAGCGATACTTTTGTTCCGAATACACGATCCGTCGGATTGCGGATGCTACCGGATTTGACTATGATACGCTCATTGGCGGAAAGTATAAAATCTTGCTGGAGCCACTGACCTATCTAACCTATAACAATAATCTTTATTGTATGTCAGCTACGGAAGCTGCCTTATATGACCAACTCGGAAACGGGGATCTCAGAAGTAAGATGGCTGGTGTGACCCATCAAAACTTACCGCTCGCTATGTTCCTGGAGACCTCTGATCTGGGCTTCACCGCCTGGACCGGTGCAAAATCGGGCAGGCAGTCAAATGCGGATATTATCAACTATCTGGGTATCGGCATCGTTCATTTCAAAGAGGCGTCTCCACCCCCGGACGGGGAGATCGAAGCGCCGGATGTGGAATATCGGACCGATACCGACGTGATCAGCGCGGTCACCTTGACGACCAACCATGATTTGACACCGGACAATCCGGCTTCGGTCACTTTCTATATTGACGGGCGCACTTACCGGGTCAACAATATTGTGATCCCTGGCGGCGATTCGCAGGTGGTCTGGGTCAAGTGGCACACGCCGTCCACACCGCAGACCATGACGATCCATGTATCCGTGCACGGCGCATATACAGCAAAGGACAGCTTCACCGCAAAAATTGTTGACCTGAATGAACTTATCCCTCCAGATCCTCTGGCTACGGACACCAGCCCCGGCTACACCGTGCCGCCCCTGCCGTCAAACCCGCAGAAAACAACTGCCAACTGGGGTGTGTGGAGCTGCTACTGGGAGCCGGTTTGGGTCTGGTGCGATCATGGCGATGACGATGGCCACTGGGTGGATGAGGGCTATTGGGAATTTGAGTACACCGGCTACTCCGCCAGCCTGTCCGGTTCCATGACACTGATGCCCGATGATATCGTGCCAACAGCAGACGGAAAAATGATGAAATCGGGCTATGGGATCCAGACAACTGTGTCGGCTACGCTCTCCACAAGCGCGCCGTCGGGGCATTTTACCTATACGCAAACGGCTTTTTCCGTATTCCCTGAGTTCCAGTACAAGGAGTACCTTCGTCTGCTGGAGCGGTCATCAGGCGGCAGAAGCCCTCGCTTTACATTTAAGGTCAATGAGTTTTCAACCTATGGCCGCAAGGTGCATTTCACGCCGCTGTGGTTCCCTGACCATTCTCAGTACACAGTCTATACGCAGGTATGGGATACATGGACCCCGGACGGGATGCTATCGGTCAATTTAAGCGACGCCGTATCCATCGACGGCAGCTTATACGACGATTGGTACACCAACCGTGAATAGCTTTATTTCCTCCGGCTATGAACTTCTTCTGCTGGCAGTCATAGCCGGGTTCGCTGTATATGATATCCGCCATAAGCGGGTGCCGAACAAGGCCCTCGCTTTTTCTCTGCCCATATTCCTGGCCGCTCCCTTCCTTCACAGTGCGGCACGGGAACTGCCCGTCATCATTCCGTCTGTGCTGAACGCTCTGTCGGGCGCCGGAGCCGGGTTCGGGATTTTGCTTCTGGCCGCGCTGCTCTCCAAGGGCGGGGCCGGTGTGGGCGGAGGAGACATCAAGCTGGCGGCGGCAATGGGGTTTACCTATGGTCCGCACCGGATTTTATTTATCCTGCTGCTTGCTTCCGTCCTGTGCCTCCCTGCCGCCGGATATTTTGGCAGGGCAAAAAAAGAGCAGCCTGTTTCTCTGCCTTTTGTACCGTTTATGGCAGCCGGATGTCTGGTACTGACCGCCATCCGCATTTTAAGTTAAAGGAGATTATCAGATGAAACTAAACAATCGCTTTCTTTTCGGCATTCTCAGTATTGTTCTGGCGGCGGCCATCGCGTTCGTCGCCCTGCCGACAATCGCCAAACAGACCAACGGGAAAACCGAAATCGTACACATCGTAGAACCGGTAGCCAAGGGTTCTCAAATCACAAACAAGGACGTGCAGGTTGTGGAGGTCGGAAGCTACAATCTTCCCGGCAATATCGCCCGCACCCCGGAGGATGTAGTGGGAAAATACGCCGCTGTGGATCTTATGGCCGGCGATTATATTCTCGCCAGTAAAATCAGCGCGACGCCCATTTCCTCCGACATTGTGCTGAGCAGTATCCCGTCCGGCAAGGTCGCTATCTCCCTGACGGTCAAAACACTGGCCTCCGGACTGTCCGACAAGCTGTTGGCGGAGGACATCATCCGCATCTACCATTTCATGGACGAAGCAAAGGATATTCCGGAGCTCCAATTCGTCAAGGTGCTGTCGGTCACCGATTCCAGGGGAATCAACATCGACAATACCAAGGAACCAACTGAGGATGAGGAAAAGCTGCAGTCGGCCACCATTACCGTACTGGCAAGCCCGGAGCAGGCCAAAATCATTACCGCAATGGAAAATGACGGCGTTGCGCACGTTGCCCTGATTTCCCGCGGCAACGACACGCTGGCCGAGAAGCTGCTTTCGGTACAAGATCAGACTCTGATGGAGCTTTACCACCCGGAAGAACTGCAATCCGAAGAGGATGCCCAAGGCGATACGCCCGACGAAACGGAACAGGAGTCATCGGCTGATCCGGCAGGACAGGAACCAGTCGCATCCAGTGAAGATGAAAATTCGGGAGAATCATAATGGGCAGCGGATTTCTCTCCGCTGCCCATCGGTATCCTCCCGGTGTTATAACCCTATGACCTGATCTTCATTGATTAAAAGCAGCTGAGGGTTCCCCTGTGCCAATTCTAAAAGCCGCTGGGTAAAGCCGCTTTTGGAGAACACGCCGCAGATCGTCTGATAGCCCTTAAACACCTTCCGGATTTCTGCGGAAGCCCTTACTTTCTCGCTCAAAGAAAAATATACGGGCGCGTCCACCGGCTTTGCGTGATACTTGCATTCTCCGGCAAATAACAGTTTATGCTGGTGGTCCACCGCCATTACATCAATCTCGGTATCACTGTCCAGGTCGTTAAGCCAGTAGGCGCCGATACGTGAGGGCGCAAAGGTTACGGCCTGCCGCCGGCAGAGGTCAGCAAAGATTGCCTTGCAGATGTCCTCATACGCAAAGGCGACAAACTTCTGGATGAAGTCCTTTTGGATCTCCTCCAGCACAAGCTGCGTGTTGTCCAGCTCCAATTCCCCTTTGAATGGGTAGACGTACCGGAACCAGAAACGCACGAAGTTGTCTGATATGAAATAAAGTCCTTTGCGGGATTTTTCCGGGTTCTTTTCCGTGACCGGCGTTTCTTTGACGATGAAGCCCAGATCGCTGAGGGTGGAGAGATAGGGCGTCAGCGCGGAGGTTTCGGCATTTAAGGCCCCGGCGATCTTTCCCAGCTTATGATTCCCGTCCGCCATAGCCTTGATGATGGAAAAGTAGTTGACCGCCGACTGCACCTCATCCTTCAGCAAAAAGTTCGGCTCCTCATACAGAAAACCATTCTTGGAAAGGATGACGGACTCCACCTGCCCAAAAAGGTCCGCCCCATCTTCAAAAAATTCCAGATACTTGGGAACCCCTCCGGTAATGGCGTATTGTTCCACCGCCCGGTCGAAGGGCAGCCGCCCGGCGGCATAGACCTCCGGAAACGGTAACGGAGCCAGCCGGATTTGTGCCGTCCTGCGGCCATACAAGGGGCTGTCGTAAGAAAGGGCGTGCTTCTGCATCATCCCGATCAGCGAGCCGCAGAGAATCAGCATCACATTGCTGTCCTTCAGCAGCTCATCCCAGGCATTCTGCAGAATAGAGGGAAAGGCCGCGTTGGTTTTCACCAAATAGGGGAACTCGTCGATGACAAGCACTTTTTTCTCCGACGGGCGGTAATCGGCGATGACACGGAACAGATCCAGCCAATCGGAAAAGGCGGCCCGCTGCAGCAGGGAGTTTTTCGTCGTCCGGGAAAGAACACCGGCAAACCGCTTCATGCTCTGAGCCTCAACCTCTTCGGTTGCAAGAAAATAAAAAGCGGTTTTGTCTTTGATGAATTGCTTGATCAGTGTCGTTTTGCCAACCCGGCGCCGTCCATAGATGACGGCAAAGCCTCCGTCCTTACGATATTCGTTTTCAAGGGAATCCAGTTCCCGCTGTCTTCCAATAAACTTCATAGTAGCGCCTCCTTTTTATCATAATCTATTTTATGATAATTTCAATTATATTATACCACTGCTTGATTAAAAGTCAAGGAGGCAAGATACACAACCTTTAGGGTAAATACCACCTAAAATAAAAAATCACAATCCATCCGAAAGGAGTACGCCTATGTCCAAAATCATTGCAGTGTGGGGTAGCGCGGGAAGCGGTAAATCCATGTTCTGCTGCATCCTTGCCAAAGCGCTCACACAAGACAAGAAAAAAGCCATCATTATCAACGCGGATCTGTCCACCCCGATGCTCCCTGTCTGGCTGCCCGACCAGATTGTTGAAACGGGGGCTTCGGTAGGGCAGGTTCTCTCATCCACAGATATCGACACCAGCCTGGTGGCATCCAAGGTGACGGTACTGAAAAATTATCCCTTTATCGGGCTTATGGGGTTTACCGCAGGCGAAAACCCGCTGAGCTACCCTGAAATTAAATATGATACGGTCCGCAGCCTTGTGGCAAACGCGGCAAAGCTGGTGGATTTCGTCCTCCTCGACTGCAGCTCCAACATGACCAACTTTTTCACACCGGCAGCCATCGAGTCGGCGGATACGGTAATCCGCATCCTTACCCCGGATCTCAAGGGCGCCAATTATCTCAAGGCGCATCAGCCCCTGCTGACGGACGCGCGCTTCAAATATCACGAGCACATGACCTTTGCGGGGATGGCCCGGCCGTTCCATGCCATAGAAGAAATGGGCCACATCATCGGCGGTTTCGACGGCCTGCTCCCTTATAGCAAGGAGATCGACCGCTGCGCCACGGAGGGCAATATGTTCGGGGCAATCGGATTTTGCAACCCCAAGTACACGGCTTCTCTGAAAAAGGTCCTGGAGGTGGTGCGGAATGAACAAGCTGAATGACATTTTCTTTACTGCCGCCACAACCGAGGGCTTGACCTACGAACAGGTTCTGGAGGACGTGCAGCGATACTTTTCCGAAAATCATGCCTCCACCATCGCTGGCGAAAGCGATAAGGCCGGCGACCTGCTGCGGGAGCTGATGACCCAGTACATCGTAAAACGCAAATACGCCCTGGAGGGCATGACCACCGAGGAACTATGCGCGAGGCTGTATGAGGATATGGCCGGATACAGCTTCCTCAAGAAATGGATTTACCGCGATGGCGTCGAGGAAGTGAATATTAACGCCTATAACGATATTGAAGTCATCATGAACAGCGGCCGGAGCATCAAGATCCCCGATAAATTCAGCTCCCCACAGCACGCCATTGATGTAGTGCGGCGTATGCTGAACGCCTGCGGCATGGTTATAGATGACACCATGCCCTCGGTGGTGGGCTTTCTGGACAAAAACATCCGTATCTCGGTGGATAAAAGCCCTATTGTGGACGCCGATGTGGGGATAAACGCAAGCATCCGTATTGTCAATCAGCATACGGTGTCCAGAGAGAAGCTGTTGGAATCCGGAAGCGCCACGGAGGAAATGCTGGCTTTTTTGACTGCCTGCATCCGCTACGGTGTCTCGGTCTGCATTACCGGCTCCACCGGCAGCGGCAAGACCACCATTATGGCCTGGCTGCTCTCTCAGGTTCCCAACAACCGCCGACTCATTACCATTGAGGAGGGCAGCCGTGAATTTGATCTGGTCAAGCGGGACGCCGAGGGTAATATCCTCAACAGTGTGGTGCATCTGCTCACCCGGCCCCATGAAAACCCAAATATGAACATTGACCAGGGGCTTTTGCTGGAGCGCGTGTTGCGTAAGCATCCGGATGTCATCGGGGTCGGGGAAATGCGCTCGGCCAAGGAGGCGCTGGCGGCTGCGGAAAGTTCAAGAACCGGCCATACGGTCTGTGTGACGCTGCACAGCAACACCGGCCCCGCCAGCTACCGCCGTATGATGACCCTCGCCAAGATGCGAAACGCCATTGAGGATGAGCTTCTGATGCAGATCATGGTGGAGGCTTATCCGGTGGTGGTGTTCACCAAGCAGCTGGAGGACAGGAGCCGGAAAATCATGGAGATCGTGGAGGGTGAGGACTACGTAAACGGCACGCTGTCCTACCGCACTTTATATAAATATGAGGTGGCGGACAATATCACAGACGAAAAGGGCGAGGTTCGGGTGGTCGGCAAGCATAAAAAGCTTCAGAGCATTTCAGACGCCCTGCGGAAACGCTTTTTGGACAATGGCATTTCCAATAAAGAGCTGTCCCAATTCTGCAAGGAGGTGGATTAGATGCACTGGCTTTATCTCATTTGCTTTGCGCTGCTGTGCGCGGGGTTGTTTTCGCTGTTCGGCGTCCGAGCCAGCGACCTCTTAATGTCCATTTCCCAAGGCAAGGCCGTCACGCTGTCCGATGAACTTAAAGTGCTGCAGGGGATTCCCACAAAAGGTTTTTTCACCCGGGAGTATGAGATCAACCAAATCCTGAAGGACATGGGCCGTGAGAATCAGTACACGGCGGTGAAGCAGATCACGCTGCTGCTCTTTGCTGTTGGCGCCGTATTGGCGATGCTGCTAAACAATGTCTACATGGTTCCTATCCTGGGCATCGGATTCTCGCTGCTCCCGGTCTGGTATCTGCGCAGCACTGCGGCGTCTTACAAGAAGCACTTAAACGAGGAACTGGAAATGTCCATTTCGGTCATCACCACCTCCTACCTGCGCACCGAGGATTTGATTCGCGCCATAAAAGAAAACCTGCCGCATATCAATGAGCCGGTACACGCCATCTTCGTGGCCTTTGTCACCGAGGCGGAGCTGATCAACGCCAATATTACCAGCGCCATCAATTCCATGAAGATGAAGATCCCAAACCGGGTTTTTCATGAGTGGTGCAATATCCTCATCCAGTGCCAGTCGGACCGCAGCATGAAAAACACGCTGCCGACCATCGCCCAGAAATTCTCCGATGTGCGTATCGTGCAGTCGGAGCTGGACGCTATGATGCAGGGGCCGCGCAAGGAGGCCATCACCATGGTATTTCTCGTGGTCAGCAATATTCCCTTGCTCTATGTGCTCAATAAGGACTGGTTCCACACCCTGCTCTTTACCACCCCGGGCAAGATTGCACTCGCCATCTGCGGCGCCATCATCCTCTATTCGATATCGAAGATCATGCAGCTGTCCAAGCCGATTGAATACGGAGGTGACGCCAAATGACCCTTTTAGCGCTGATTGCCTGTATGCTGACCGGCTTTGCAATCTATAACCTGACCTGCGCCTTCGTGGACGTACCTACGGCCAAAACCTCGAAAATGATGATGCTCTCGAAAAAACAGCAGGGCATCCGGAGTGAAAAACTGTTTGATGTCTACATCACCAGACTCGCCGGCAAGCTGGCCCCGCTGATCCATCTGGACAAATTGAAGCGGGACAAGCTGCAGACCGTTTTAGCCATTGCGAACATACCGCTCAGCCCCGAAGTTTATCTGCTCAAGGCGCATATTACAGCCGGGCTTGTGGCCCTGTGCGCGTTGCCGATGCTGCCCATCCTGCCGCTGTTTGTGCCGATTCTTATCGGCCTTGCGGTGGCGCTTTGGTTTTCCACCTATTACAGCGCCTTCGATTATGTCAAAAAGCGCCGCAAACTGATGGAGGCCGAGATTCCGAGGTTTGCCCTAACCATTGCGCAAAACCTGGAGAACGACCGCGATGTACTCAAAACCCTGTCGTCCTACCGCCGCATGGCCGGCAAGGACTTTGCCCAGGAGCTGGACCAAACGGTAGCCGATATGAAAACCGGTAACTATGAAAACGCCCTCATCCGGTTTGAGAGCCGTGTGGGCAGCACACTGCTGTCCGATGTGGTGCGGGGGTTGATCGGCACGCTTCGGGGCGACGACCAGCGGATGTACTTCCGCATGATCTGCTTTGATATGCGGCAGATCGAACAGAACAACTTAAAAAAGGAAGCGGCCAAACGGCCCAAGCAAATACAGCGGTACTCTATGATGATGCTGTTCTGTATCGTCATCATCTATCTGGTGGTTCTCAGCACCGAGGTGCTTGGCTCCCTGGGCGCTTTCTTTGGATAGAAAATGAGGAGGTTTCAATGAAAAAAGCCAAACGAAGCAAACTGATCGACCGTCTCAAGCGGTCGCCGCCGCACCACATCGACAGCAATACCAAGCCGCTGCCCTATCCGCAGCGCCCCCGTTCCAAAAAGAACGCCATGCTCAGACCCATCAAGCGTTCTTAATAAACTCAGTCAAATAAAATTATTGGAGGTACAAATTATGTGCAAAGCAATCAACCGTATCAAGGACAAGGCAAATGGACTGGCACTCCGCGCCTATCTCGCAGTCAGGAACCAGCGTGGTGATTTTTACATTTCGGATGCCGTTAAGATTATAATTGGGGTGGTGCTGGGTGCACTGCTTTTGGCCGCCTTGACGCTCATTTTCAATGATACCGTCATTCCGAAGATCACATCGGCCATTGAAGATCTGTTCAAATAAGCATTGCAAATCTGCCGGGGAGGCCGCTGTTTCATGCGGTTTCCCCGGCTTATTTTTTTACTTTTTTAGATGTTGAATAAGAAAGGTGGAACGAGCATGAAAAAAGAAAGTGCAAAGCTGTACCGCTTCCTGCAGGCGGCGGCCGGCAACTGGCGCAACGCCATATTTATCGAATGTGGGAACTGCTCCTGCCGCCGCACCGATCCCTGCGCCGGCTTTTTGCTGGCGTCCGGAGCGGACGGCGCCCCCATACTCCTGACCGCCGAATGGTTCCGGGAACAGACAGGCGAACCGGTTGACAAAGAGGAATGCGCCGCGGTTCTGAGCCGGTCGGCCTTTGAGAGCGCCTATTCCCTCTGGCTCAAATGGCAGGCCGACGACACCGCGCAGTGTTCACTTTTACAGGTAACAGATTGATTTTCACTCGTTATACGCATTATTGCCGTAATCGGCAGGTATTGGAGGTGTTTTTATGAAACAAATCAAAATTCGATGTCCCTACTGCGGCGCGCAGGCTGTTCTTCGCCCGTCTTCGGCGGTCTACCACGAGCGGGCAAAACCCGGCGAACACCTATATGTCTGCGCCCGCTATCCCCAATGTGATTCTTATGTGGGAGCACACAAGCACTCCCTGCTCCCCATGGGCACGCTGGCAAACGCTGATCTTCGTCACAAGCGTATCCAGGCACACCGGGCTTTCAACCGGCTATGGGAAGATGGGCCAATGGAAAAATGGCAGGCGTACAAGTGGATGCAGGCCAAATTCGCCCTGCGCAGCGACCAGGCGCATATCGCAATGTTTTCCGAATATATGTGCGACCAGCTCATCGCCGTCTGCGATCAGGCCGTCAGCAACATGAACCGGGCGGCATAACGCCCGGAGAAAGGATGAGATGCCTTGAAAATCTACTTTACAAATTATCAGAGAATACCGAAACGAGGTGAGCCATATGATAAAACTCCAGACTCTTAACAGCGAACAACAGGCTATGGTGGAACAGAACCTGTCGGTCATCCACTGGGCCATCCACAATTTTATCAAGGTCAATGAGAGTATTTTCGGCTTCGAGTATGCTGACCTGTACGGGGAAGGCTGCCTGCTTCTTTGCAAGGCGGCTCTCACCTATAAAACCGCGCGGGGGGATTTTACACCCTATGCCCAAACAGTGGTGAAAAACGGGCTTTTATCCTATGCCCGCATCATGTGCCAGAAGCAGAACCGCCAGCGGCTGTTGCTGGACGCCGCCCTGCCAGACGAAACCGGCCGCTATGTGGAGATGCTCCCATCCGAAGATACTGTGGACGCCCTCATCGACGCCATAGATTCCGATTCGTTTTTTCAGCGGGTAAAGCCCCGGTACAGCGGAGTGGCGCTGCTTGGCATCGAGGCGCTGGAACTTAAATCCCAGGGCTATTCCAGCAGGGAGATTGCCGACCTCTACGGCGTCAGGGTTAAAAATGTATGGTCCTGGATCTCCCGTGCGTCCCAGAAGCTGCGCGGAGATGCGCTGGCTTTGCAGGCGCTGGACCGGGCCGGCTGAATATGACGCTGCACAACTCAAAAATAAAAAGGAGAGTGACTTTTATGATGAAACTGTATACGGCGGTGGGCCGCTTTCAGAAAAAGGGCTGTGTCGGAGGGCTGAGCTGTCCCGTCATTTTTGCAGGCCAGCGGGAATACAGCGTGGATCTGCAGGAGATGATGTTGTGGACCATCCTGAACCGGCGCATCCTTGAGGCATATGAAATTGGGGAGCTGTACCGCTCCAAATCCCTGGAGGTCGGCTACGATACCCACCGCAGTTGGGAAGACTGCTTAAACCGTCTTCACCAGCGCGGGCTCGTGGTGTCCGGCACAGGGGAAACCGGCGAGGACGCGCTGTATAACCTGCTGTCCTGCCTCTATATCATCCCGATTTCCAACAGCACCCTGCTTCGGCTGGCCACCTTTCTCAAGCTGACTCTGGTAAACGGCAAGAGCTTTTCTATCGCCAAAAGGGTTTTTGAGCGCCATCCAATGACCGAGTGCGAGAAGCAGGTGTACGAGCTTTCCCGTCAGGCGCTGCTGTCCACGGCGGAAATTATCAAGTGCGTTGACAGAAAGGCCACCGACCTCACCACCAATGAAAGAATACTGGATCTTCTTTATGACGATGAAGAAACCACCAGCGACAACATCGCAAGCCTTGTGCGGTGCCTGGACAGCCGCCAGCCGGTTATTCTGGCGGTGGCGAATCTGTATTTCGCCCAGCAGATTATTTTTGAACGGGGGGATGTTGCATGATGGCCGCCTTAAAATCCTGCCCCAAAATCCTGATCCACAGGCTGCTGCTCACGCCGTTGATTGGCGCCGGCTGTCTGGCGGTCGGCATCGCCTACTACTGTTTTTCCCATGATAAGGTGTTTCTGCTTCTCAGCGGTTCGGTCTTTATCGCCAGCAGCCTGCAGGCTCTGCGTTTATGTTTCCTTATTAAGAAAAAGAAGTATCGGGTCACCGAAGGCGTCTGTGTGGGCGTCACGCCGAATCCCCTGCGGCGCTACCGGAAGGTGCGCCTGATGGATGAAGCCGGCCTTGAGACAACGCTGCTTTTGGATAAACGGACACAGGTAAAGATCGGCTACCGATACCGGGCGTTCTTCAAAGATGAGGCCCAGCCCTCTCTTGGCAACGAATATCTTGACACCGCGCTGTCAGGCAGCAGCTTCCTTGGGATTGAGGAACTTGGCAAATACTCCTTTCCGCAAAAATCTTTGGATTAGGGTATGGGGAAAAGCCGCCGCAGGCCGCCTGTTTATATAATAGAAGGAAGGTGAAAAAATGTATAAGCCCTATACAGTGGACCAGTTTAAGCTATGGCAGTTTCTAAAGGAGCGCTTTGTTCTGGAGGCATTTATCCTTTCGCCGGTTTCACGCAACGCGCTTATGCTGGAGGATAAGACGGGCGAGCGGATTGTGTTTGCCTGGGTGGATCACGAGGCAGTTGAGCAGCCACTGCCGGAACCGGCTTCCCCCAAAGCCATCAGGGAGTTTTTTGGGGCCCTCCGCGACCGCCCTGACCGTCCCCGTCTGACCGACATCGAGCAGGTGACCCGCTGGTGGCTGCAAAATGAAACCCCCTTGAGTTACCAGCAGGCGCTGGGCTTTTCCGATGAACTCTACCGCTATTACCTGACCCATAAAATATACAGTGATGAGGAAGTCGTGGCGCTTGTAAAGAAGGGGCTCGTCACCAAGGAGGAGTTCCTGGGCATTCAGCTCTGGTATTTCAATGGCAATGCCGCCGGGAACTGGCTCGGCCCCCTGGGGATAGACGGCACCGGCGAGATCTATGGATTGACGCTCCGCTACCGCAAACCGGAGCAAACTGAATATGTCTTTTATCTGGAAAACGACTACTATCGTTTCATGAATAAACATAAGTATACTGCGCCTTGCTGATTTCTATATATAGCGTTTGATGACTTGACAACATCAATATATAGTGGTATAATGCCCTTGTAATTGATTTTTGTGCGTATCCCTTTGGGATTACAGGCCGTATGGTCTGTATGGCGAGAGAAGCTCGCGTTGCACACGTTGTTAAGTTTGTATGCAAGTGTCAGTAGCATTGCTGCGCCCTTTTGCGGGCAGCTGTTATTGGCACTTTTTTATATAGATAGTATAGCCGCAAGGCAGGAAGGAGAGTTATGTCACTCAGCTTCACGATTGGCCGGGTCACTGCGGATTTTGAGCTGCAGACCAGTACAAACGGCGTCCCTTATGTTCGCTTTGGCATCGCGGAAACGCTTGGCTATGGAGAAACCGCCAGACCCCAGTATCTTCAGGTATGGGCATGGCGGGAGGACGCAAAACGGCTGATTAAGCGCAAGGTTAAAAAAGGGAGCCTGATATGGGTGAGCGGTTCGCTGGAGATGGAGAGTTATCAAAAGCGGGACGGAAACACCACTGATAAAAGGCTCAAGGTAACACTTGACAACTGGGACTTCATTCCGGGCGGCAAGGCGTTGGCCGGCCGGGCGGATACGGAAGACCCGCACGCAGGAACTTCTCCCGCCGCATCACAGGCACAGGCATTGCCTGGTGGCGAAATTGATGGGGACAGGGAGCATCTGCCGGACTGATTTTTTGTCCGGCTTCACAAGAGGGACCTCAGACGTTCTTTCAATGATTTTTGAAAGACGTTTGGGGTCCCTTTTTTTATTTTGTTCAAGAAAGGATGATATCAAATGAAGAATGGCAAACAAACTTTTGGAGTGACGGCGCTGTTAGTTGCAGTCTTAGCGATTATGGCGTTTATCCGCGGCCCTCTGCAGGTCTGGTTTTTGGCAGGCGCATTCACGCTGTGGGCGCTGTGGGTGATTATTCCAATGGCCATCACGGCCCAGAAGCGTTCCCGCCGCCGTCAGAGGCGTCAGGCGCCTCCGGCTGCAAAGCCAAAGGATTTCTATGTCCCTGACCTTTCGGAGCCGGCTGAGGGCGTATTGCTGCGGCACGTCAATTTCCGGATTTCCGCCTATTTGAAATCCGCCTATCCGGACGTTACCTGGGAATGGGAGGAAAAAGATCCGGAGCGAATTATCACCAGAGGCGGCGCCGCGCGAATCAAACTTTACGGCGTCCCGGATTTTAACTACGCCAACGTCATTTTTGACTGCAGGGCCAACATTAACTGTGACATGATGAGGATTGTCCCCCTGAGTGAAGTGGCGGGCGCACCAAATGGCGCACCTGCTCCGCAGCAGAATCCGCCACAGCCCACCGACCCGCAGATCTGGTACGAAATGCAGGCCAGGCAGGTCCTTGAGGATCTGATTGCCGACCTCCATTCCAGGGGACACAACAGCCTGACGATCAAGGAGAACGGCGATATCTGCATCAAGCAGGCGGACGCCGAGGTAGCCGCTCAAACGCTGAAGAATTTTCCCGCGCGTAATTATTGGCAGGCTCTTGCCAAAGTGCTGGAAAAAGAGGGTCTGGCGGCAGCGGTGACGGAAACCGGGCTTGCTGTCACATGGTAGGCGGCGCCCGCCCATTCTTCGGGGAAAGGAGTGAGGAATTTGAAATCCGGATTAACATTGGATCAGCTGGCCGCGGAGATCACGCGCCAGAACAATGCCAAGGCCGACTATATGGTTTCCACCAGAAATCTGCAAATGGACGCCTTTGGCGACAGCCTGTATCTGCATATGCTGGGCAGCGACGGCAGCGACAGCATAGAACCTCTGGAAGTAGGCCGGATCGCCCACCGCCAGCTCAGCTCGTACCTCGGCATCCCTGCCAAGTATTACGATAAGATGCTGGGCAGTGCGCCGGATCTGCTTGCGTACAATGCCAATCACTGGTTTGGAAAAGAGCCGGAGGACCGTATGGTGCGCACTCTGGACGGTGTAGCCAGAGCTTTCCTGAGCAGCCGCTACCGCCGCATCGACAATTACGAGGTGGCCTCGGCGGTGCTGCCCATCATCGGCGAGATTCCCGATGCGCAGTTTGAGAGCTGCGAGATTACGGAAAGCAAAATGTATATCAAGGTGGTAAATCCCCGGCTCGTGACTGAGGTGGTCCCCGGGGATGTGGTACAGGCGGGCATCGTTATCACCAACAGCGAGGTTGGGCAGGGCGCTTTTTCCGTCCAGCCCCTCATCTACCGCTTGGTGTGTAGCAACGGCATGACGGTCAATGACGCGGCAGTACGGCGTAATCATGTGGGCCGTGTTTCAGCGGCGGAAGAAAACTATCTCATTTACAGGGATGAAACCCTTGCCGCCGATGACAAAGCCTTTCTGATGAAGATCCAGGACACTGTGCGCTCCGCAGTCGATGAAGTGACCTTTCAGCGCGTGGTGGGCATGATGCGCGAGGCGAAAGAAGCCCGGATGAACACGGCGGATGTCCCCGGCGTTGTAAAGCTGGCTTCCCGCAGCTTCAGCATTACAGACGGCGAAAGCGGCGGCGTCCTGCAGCATCTGCTGGAGGGCAATGATTTGACCCTCTATGGGCTTGCCAATGCGGTGACCCGCTACAGCCAGGATGTGGAAAGCTACGACCGGGCAAGCGATCTGGAGGCAATCGGCTATAACGTGCTGTCCATGGGACAGCAGCAATGGAATCGTATCAACCAGACAGCTCAGGCAGCTTAATGCCTGGCACAATAAAAACTATTTTAGGAGGATTTGATTATGGGTTACAACAACAATGAAGCTTTGGCAGTTATGGAGGCGTTTCAGCTTCCCGATACCCGTTCTGACGACACTATCTTTTCCAATGAAGATCTCGCCGACGATATGGAAGGCCTGCGGCTCACGTTCCAGAAAGTGAAAATTCCCTCTGGCGGTACGCTGCAGTTTGAACTTCCCAGCGACGATCCCGAAAACCCTGACTATGCCAAGACGCTGGAGGGTATCATCATCTACAACCATGCGGCCGGCGCCTACTGGATGGAGGGTTCGGAGTACGATGAGGACAGCACCCCGCTCTGCACCACGGTTGACGGCAAGGTGGGCATCGGTGAGCCTGGCGGCTCCTGTGCGGTCTGCCCGTACAACCAGTTCCGCAGCGCACCGGACGGAAAAGGGAAGGCCTGTAAGAACATGAGAGTGCTTTATCTGCTGCGTGACGGTGACTTCCTGCCCCTGCAGCTCAAGCTGCCGCCCACCAGCATCCGGCCTTTCACCGATTTTTACAATACCGTTTTCGCACCCAGACGCAGGGCCACCTATGGCAGCGTCGTGCAGATCGGCCTCAAGCGGGCGGACAACGGCACCAATGTTTACAGCGTGGCGACTTTCAAGAAGCTGTTTGATTTCAGCGGTGAAAAACTGCTTGCTGTGAAAGTCTGTGCGGACAGCTTCCGGGAGCAGATCAAAATGCTTAACCAGCAGCACGCCGCCGACAATGAGAATCGCTGTGAGGATGTATTCTCGGCTGATGACGGCTATGTGATGCAAGGCGATGGTGAGAGCTTCTGTATCACTTCGGAGGCCATCAACGGCGACCGCGAGGAATTGCCGGCATAAGGAAACCATTGCGCCAAAAGCGGCGCGGACAGATTGATCAAAGGGATATCATCGGCTTTTTAGCCGGTGGTATCCCTATTTTTATTTAGGAGGAAAAATAGAATGAGCGAAGTACCATTAACGAAAGAACAAAGGGATTATGCCACCAAGTGGCATAATCTTATCTACACCTTTCTCCACAGCAAAGAATTGCCGGAGGAAGAATACTACGACATTGTAGTATTTGGGTTTCTCCGGGCGGTAAAGGAGTTTTTATCCAAACCCGACCTGCAGCAGAAATATTCTTTCTCCACAATAGCATGGAGGAAAATGGAGTGCTGTCTATTGAATCATTTTAAGAGCCAATATCGCCAAAAGCGCCAGGCTTATGTGGTCAGCCTCCATTCTTATGATGGAGCGTATACCTTGGAAGAGGTATTATCCGCACCGGATAAGGTCATGGCACAGCTTGAAACAGATCTGCTGCTTCACGATCTGGCGGCACTGGCATCCCGTCAGCAGATGGCGGTGGTGCGTATGAGGTCGGCAGGATACAACATGAGGGAAATCGCCAAAAAAGAGAGCATCCCCATGAAGCGGGTCCGTGAACTTCTGGATGAGATCCGTCTGCTTCTGGAGGAGGTCTGTTATGGATAAACCCGATGCGCCTATTGCGAATTTTGATAATTTTCTTGTGGCACGCAATGACGCACTTGACAACGCCGCATATGATCTGGCGCTTGAAATGCTTCAGCTTAAAGAGCAGCCAGACAGTGAAACAAAGTTTCCGTGGAACATGGAGATTATAGGCGCCTTGCTTGAGAGTGCGCAGAGCATTTTGGAGGAACACGGTCACGTCGTCTGCTGGCCGTATTATGAGGAAGAAATACCTTGCTGCCAAACAGGGTCCTGTGCAAAAACTGACTGCCTGTTGAAAGGCCGTCCTAAAGGAGGATGAAGTGCATGAAACGAATTGAAAAGAAGTATATCTATCTGCAGGGAACCTTGCTTGCCCCGCTTGCAGTGGGATACTGCGCCTGGATTTCCCACAACGGAAATACCAGCCGCACCTCCCGAATTGTGGCCATCCGTGAAATAAGCGGCCACCGGGCCAGCTTTGAAACACTGAACAGCCTCTACTGTGTCGAATTTGCGCCGACTCCGGTTGCCGCCGCAAAGCCGGTCTATGGCCTTGTAGCGGCATAGGTGTTTGGACACGTTTAAGCAGCCGCAGAAAACACTCTGCGGCTGCTTTGTCTGGAAAGTGAGGAAATTACTTATGGATTCCCTGAACAAAAAAGACACCGTGTTGGAGCTGAAATACATCGGCGAAGATTACTGGTCCTGCCCTGTGTACCAGGACCAGTATGGGCACCTGTGGAAGGATATCGAATTGGGCGACAATGACAATCCGAGTCTGTATTCTTCTACCAATGACGGCTTCGATGGTGAACCGGATACCCCTATTCGGCATCAATTCGTAATCGTTAAAAAGCCTCCCGACCGAAAGAAGCAGTTTCAATATATGATGCTGGGCCGCTGGAAAAGTGACTGCGATTACTACCTTGGCTATGGCAATCGAAATCCCGGCAGGCTTTGCGCAGATACTCCACAGGAACACATTGAGGCCATGAAAAAACTTTGGCTTAGCTTTGCAGAAGATGAGAAGCCGGAGTGGCTGACCTGGGAGCAAATCCTGGAATATGAAAAACAAATGTGCGGAGGTCCGGAACCAGCGATTTGATATACTGCGGGGTTAGCCCGCCTCCATTCTGAGCCGCCACGGAGTGCTCTCTGCGGCTGCCGCTTTTACGAAAGGAAGGTCATGATTATGATGGATCAATTTAATGTAAAACCTCTTGGTAAACGGGAACAGTTTACGTTTAAGTGTACCCGCTGCGGCGATTGCTGCCGGGGCATCAAAGAGAACGTAATGCTGGAGAGCCTGGACGCTTACCGGCTGGCAAGGCTTTTGCGGCAAACGGATTCCTCCATTCAGACGATGGATGATATGCTGCTCAAGTACGCTACCCCTGTCCCGCTGACCGACAACGGGTTTCCAATCTATGTGCTGCAGACGCTCGGTGAGGACGATACCTGTATTTTTCTCAAGGATAACAGATGCTCCGTCTATTCCGCCCGCCCCCGCACCTGCCGTCTCTATCCGATTACAGTTGGCCCCAGCGAAAGGGGCAGGGATTTTGAGTATCTTTTATGCAGGGAAAAGCCGCACCATTTTGTCGGCGGGACTGTTCGCACCAAGGACTGGCTCCGTGATAATTTTAAGCGGGAGGACCAGGAATTTGTTTTGGCGGAATATGGCACTATCGCCAAAATTGGCTGGCTTATGGACAAGATCAGTGAACACAAACAACCCCAGGCTATCGTTGCGCTTCTGTTTGCCAGGTATTACGATTTTGACTTGGACGCCCCTTTCATGCCTCAGTTTCGCAGCAATATGCAGAAGCTGGAGAAAAAGCTGGCGGCGCTGATATGAGGGAATGCGATATGGGGAATATATGGGATACCGTCGATTATCAGTCCGTTGAAAACGGCGGCTGATTTTAGCAATACACAACAAAATATTGACTCCACTCACTGGAGCCGCCATGTAAGCAAGCACCGGCACCCGTCAAACGGCCCGGTGCCTGCTCTACTTATAAGGAGGAAATCATGCGAACGGAACGTAAAACCGATGCTGTCGTATCACTCAGGCAGTACGGAAAGGATGCGGACGAGCACTGGAAAGAAATCATGGAGCTTGCGGAAAAGTACGGTTTTATTTTGCAGGCTTATGACGGTACGGCCCTGCTCGCTACGCATCGAAACCAACTGGAGAGTTATGGTGAGCCTGAATATCTGCGCATCCAGCAGATGAATGGGCACTGCCCAAAAGATTGCGGTTATGGTGGCTGTTTGGAAAAGGACGGCTCGCTGCAGTCTTGTGGAAGCTGCTGGGCTATCCAGAAAGGCGCCAAATGGGTAGGGTTCAAGAAAAACCCTGCCTATAACAAATAACAAAGCAACAGGAGTAGATAAAAATGAGCATTGAGCGTATAGATTCTGTTTCCGGGGTTGATCCGGCTTTCATCAATTTTTCAAATCTCCGCTGGAAGTGTGGAACTGGCGTGGATACCAGTACCGGCAAGGGCATCTATAAAAAGCACAGCTACCGTAATGGCTTTATGACGGAACTTGGTGACATAGAACTAAAGGTCTGGTTTCAACTCATGGAGCAACTGATAGAAAAAAGCGGTGAACAGTGGCTTCAGAATGCACTGCTCCAATGGGAAAAAGAGCACAACTATGCAAAAGCCTCAGCTGCAAAGCTACAGGAGTCGGCGCTGGAGCTTCACTCTGCCCGGATTTTTGATGATCCGGAATGGGTGTGCTATATCCCTTTCAACAAACGGTTCCGGCCTGATGTGTTGGAGCAGGCGCAGCTTGTCACAGTCATCAACGAATGCTGCGGTCTTCCCGGTGAAGTGACACAGGAGCAGATCGACAGAGCAGCATACAACGGAAGCGTTTGCTGTCCTCATTGCGGACGGTGGAGCCCATTTAAGAGAGTGGGTGAAAACAATGGCTGAAAGATGCGGTTTTTATGGAAAGGCACTTCGCAACTGTGAGGCAAAAGCAAGGGCGGCCAAAATCCTACAGGCTTGGTTTTAGCCTCTAATGGATAGGATTTGCTATGAGGAAAAAATACACAAATCCACAAGCACACGGTTACCTGTTGGAAGCAGACGCCTGTAAAAAGGTTGTCCGTGAGCTGCACCGCATTGCTGAGAAGTTTCAGCGTGCGGTGGATAAGGAGGCGGCGGCCCGGCAATCGGAATTTGAAACTGCGCTGCAATACACCAGCGAACAGCAGATCCAAGACGATTACGGATGGGGTTTCTTTTCCGAAGCCCAGTATGACCGGTATCTGTCCCTCTTTCGGGAGGGGCAGGCCGCACTGGAGAATCACACGCCAACGAAAACTGAATTGGCGCTGAGCATCCTGCGCCGCATTATCTCTGACATCGAGGCGGATTGCCGGGAATGGGAGTTTTCCGCACTGTCGCCACAAGAGCAGGCGGTGGAACGGGAGCGTATAGAAAAACCAAACCGTGCGTGGAAAGAAAAAATTGCAGAAATCAAACGGAGGCGCGGTATCATCGAAGCCGGCGCCACTCAAGAGGATGAAATCACATGAACACATTATGCACTCTGAGAGTCAAAGAAGCTATTGAACTTATCAAAAACCGCCCCCGGGTCTACTACCGGCACGGCGTCTGGAATCCCTATCAGCGCCGGGAAACATCTGCCGTCATATCCTCAATCACAAATAGCGGCTACGGTGCTGATGTCTATGAAAAGGATGGCGAACTGTATGTGTCCGTTCCTGCAGACTGTGATATGTGGTAAGCAAGAAAGGGGGAACAACAACTATGTTAAAGAAAGAAATTCACACCATTGTTATGACCTCGGCCGACGCCGATCAGGGCCATTTCCAAGACCCGACGCCGAACGGCAGCTATTTATCCATTGAAAAAGCGCAACATCGTTTTGAAGAGCTGATCGCTGAGGAAAAATCAAATCTCAACAGCCGGTATGACACCGAAAAGCGTGAAGAAACTGTTTGGGAGATGTACGAGGATGGTTACGCCGCCGCCTGCTTTGTGCGTATTGAGATCGTTACATCGGAAATTCAGGATTGGCCCGTATCGGGTATGCCGGCAGCCATTTCTACATGAATCAGGAGGTAAACACATTATGTCTTACGATATGACACAGCATGATACACAATTCTTCATGGATAAATCCAATCTGGAGGCGGCCCGTCGGGCGCTCCGAGATGCTGCAGCTGACTGCAAATGGTTTAATATGAGAAACACACGCTCTCTGGAAAATGCTGTTTACCAGTTTGGGTGGAGTCTGGAGTTTGATGACGATGACAATGTGAACGGCATTGAGCATCTGCTGGAATGTGCCGGTGATGAAAAAAGGCTGCTTAACGCAATCGCGCCATATGTTAAACCCGGTTCCTATATCCAAATGACCGGGGGAGACGGTACAATGTGGCGCTGGTCATTCGATGGCGTGCGCTGCATAGAACAAAAGCCGACTATCGTTTGGCAGTAGACAAGGAGGAATGTATGTTTTATGTAAGCGAAATCCGCTGCAATCGGAGTGAAGAAAATTGGAGTTTCAAAAACTGTCTGCTCTGTGAGCAGTTTACATGCCAAAAGGACCTCAATGGCTGGAGGTGTTCCTGTGCGTTAAACACCGAGCCAAAAAACAATTATCATTATAAGGCTATTTGGGAAACAGAGCTTTGTATTCTTGCCGGCACATTGGCACCCGGCAATCGGATGAGCGTCAACATACAGGATGATAAATAACAGGAGGTCAACAATATGTGTAAACAAGAGAACTTAAAGAAAATCCAGGACATCCACCGCCGCTGCGGGGAGCCGCAATTTCGTATGGCCATACAACACCTATTCGATATGGGCCATCAGAATTTTACTGACGAGAATGTGGCCGAATCCAAAAAGCAGATACACAAGGATACACCGAAAAACGCCATCATGACCGAGGGTTTCCAGTGCGAACTGCTGGATTGCTGCCTTGAGCTAAGCCGTCTGCCTGTCTGGAATATCCTTCTGTATGTGAAGCTTTACCTCAGTATTCAGGGAGATGACCTGTTGCTGCTGGAAGAGGCTGAACAGGCACTTCGGACGTGGCACGATATTATGGCGCCCCAGTCATGGAAGGACGCCTGTGCTGATTCGGATTTGCGTAATGAAATTTTACGCGAGATGATTCGCCGGCATGAAACAGAGTACACCAGCCGCGAGATCAAAGAAGCTATTCGTTATGTGGCCGAGGGCCAGGAGGATGAGTAGTATGACAACGAATTATTGGACGGCTGCGTTTACGATTGTGGTAGGCGGCATCCAGGTGGATTTTACCGAGCTACCCGAACAGCAGCGCATACAGATCCTGCGGAGGCTCTTTGCGGGTGAAACAAACGGTACATTAGAGAATCCGGAGCGTTTGGAATATGGGAAAGCAGTTTCCTGACAGGCCGATGCTCATGTGCTATATGCCTTGGCGATAGCAGCCATGTAATCAACAGCAGAAAAGCGTCGGGTCACCCCGGCGCTTTTCTGATATCCTCTAAAAACCAAAAAACTATAACACTTCCTGTACTCGTCCAACTCGCCCGTCCTCAAGCTGCACCTTGATGCCGTGGGGATGAAAACTGCTCTTGGTCAGCAATCTTGCCACCACACCCTCGGTCAGTTTGCCGGTACGCTGGTCGGCTTTCAGTACGATTTTTACTTTGACGCCGACCTTGATATCGGCTCTGTTTTGCCCGTTCATTTATTTTTCATCCTCTATGATTTCCCAATGGCCTTTTGTATCCAGACCTTGTTTTCTGTTTACTCCGTGATACTGTCCATAATACGCTGAACAGTATCGCAGGCATCGTCAAAGGAAATATCCTTTGCATAGTCAAAATCACGCTGATACTTTTTCCAGTAGCCCCGGAGTTGTTCGCTTGCGCGGATCTCTGCGATAATGTCCGGGTAGATTTCCAACACTTTGCGGCTGCCGCGCTTGTCAGCTGTCCGTTCCAGAGCTTGCAGCAACGTCTTTGCATTGCACTCCGCGCCGCGCAGGGCGTACAGAATATGTATATCGTAAAAATCTCTCGGACGGGTATTGGCAATGCCGCGGGAGAGCACCGTTTCGATCTTTTCTGCCAACACCGTTTCAAGATTATAGGCAAGGATGCTGATGGTACGGTCATCGAACAGAAGAGAAAAAGTATATTCGATTTCCCTCGGCGTAATAACATCCCCGGTAGTCACATCTACAGTCAAGGGTACGCTGATCGGCGGGTAGTTCGCTTTCAGCTGGGCACGGATGCCCGGATAATCGTCACCCTCGCGGATGTCTGAAATGTCCACCAGCTCAAACTTCACATCGTCGGCGATTTCCACGGCGCAGATTTCTCCGAAAATTTCACGGATGGATTCATGCGTCAGCGTAAAGCCTTTGATTGTGGTATCTAAATCCATTGTCGCCCTTGTGTCCAGACCGACGATTGCAGAAATAAGGAAGCCGCCTTTAAGAATGAAATTGTGCTTGTACTTTGACAGCGAAATTCGTTCCAGCAGCCTTTCCAGCATATAGTTCTGCATGACGAGCTGGGCAGAAATGTTCTTTTCCGCAGCTTTCTTTTTGATAAAGGCTTTGAGCTGCATCGGATTCTTTGTAATCATAATAGCACCTCCATATAGCGCAGCACTTTTGGCTTCACGCGAAGCTGATCCGCATACTGCATCAGTTTGTGTATATCTTTTTCTTTGGAAACCGCATACTTCTTCATTGCCGCGCCCACGATCTGAATGTCGCTGCCGCTGCCGCGCAGGATGTCGCACAGCGTCCTTTCAAGGTCATAGACACGGATGGGATTGCCGCATGGGGATTGCAGTTCAATCACACCAAAAGAATAGTTTTCCAGCACAACTCGCTTGATGTTTATGTTTTCCTGTTTCAGCGACGGCGAATTGTAGCCTTTGGGGAATGTCATAGTGTACTGCGCAGGGGTACGGTCAGAATAGCCCAGCAGATACAACGCGGTATCATGTGAGTATATCCCGCGCCCGTATTTGCGCTGCAACAGGTAAAAATCATCTTCCCATACGCTTGTGCGCACATACAGGCCGCGCCCGAAACGGTAAAGCTCCCCGTTCTCTACAAACTCCTGTAAAATACTGCGGTGCATCCCTGCGGTTGTCACCTGTTCTGCGGTAATTGTTCCGTTCGGCGACGCATCCAATAGCTCTTTGATTTTTTCTTTGTTGGTCATAGCTGCCACCTCACTTTCGACTACTACACATTATATTATGAGGCAATAATGTGTCATTGTCAATGGCGTTCTGGCACTCACACATTAAATTATTTGTAAATAATGTGTGGTTGCCAGAATAGCTACAATATTTCCCTTTCTTTTTCAGTCACTCTTACAGTCACCTCGGAACAATACCAACCGTCAAGAGGTAAACGTTCTCTCCATCTAAAATAAACAGATCCCAGCACCACGGTTTTCCCCACACCCCTAAAAAATTTGTTGTTCCTCTGTCCTCCCAAGTCGTAAATAAGCAGTGAAACTATCCCAAAAAGCATACTTTTCGGGATATCCTCAAACACCGGCATTTTCTATGCCAAAATGTCCACATCCTTTGTTTTGGGATATTCCAAAAGTCGTGTATGCTTTTTGGTATATCGAAAGGAGAGGGATTTATGGCTTATTACGGCTACCACAGAGTCAGCACTAAAAACCAGCACGAAGATCGGGGTGTTGTGGAGATTGAAGCCTTCTGCAAACAAAAGAACATTACCCTGAGCAGCGATATTTTTTGCGACAAGCAGACGGGCAAGAACTTCAACCGTCCGGAGTACCAGTTTATCCGCGGCCGCATCCAGCCCGGGGACACGTTGATTATTACCGAGATGGACCGGCTCGGCCGCAACAAGGCTGAAATATTAAAGGAACTTCAATTTTTCCGGGACCGAGGCGTCTATGTCATCATTCTGGAGATACCTACCACACAGCAGGACTATTCCCATCTGGAAAGCTCTATGGCAAAGATGATGATGGAGACCATCAACAATATGCTCATCGAGATGTACGCTGTGTTCGCCCAGCTGGAGATTGAGAAAAAGGAAAAGCGGCAGCGGGACGGGATTGCGACTAAGAAAGCCCGCGGCGAGTGGGACGATTATGGGCGCCCGGCTGCCATCGACTATAAACTGTTTTCCGCCGCCTACGCCCGGGTGGTAAATGGCCAGATTGGCCCTACCGAGCTGCGCCGGGAACTGGATCTGTCCCATTCGACCTTTTACCGATATCGGGCGCGGTATCTAAAAGAAAATCCGTAAACAGCTTCGGCACAGGGGAAAAAGCTCACAAGCGTCTGTGAGCCCTTTCCATTATGCCGACAAAATATTAAACGCGAAATTTCCGGATACATGAAAGCAGTGTCAAGCAAAGCTCCTGATACAGATCCTCGTCAAAAATGCCGTCTACAATGGATTCCTTGAGCAGCAAGGGGCGGTACATGGACAGCAGTTCTCCTATCGCTGTCCTATCGTTCTCTTTTGCCCGAAGCATCAGATCCTTAAAATTCATTACTCATCACCTCCCATCATCTTCCTAATCCGCTCAATGAAGCGGTAATAGGAATGGGTGGTGGCCTTATAGCTGATGCCAAGTTCCTCGGCCAAGTCTGAGAAACTGCGCTCCTCTAAAATACGGGTTAAAAAGATATACCGCTCCCGATCTCTGGCTTGCTGGAGCGCCAGATAAAGCATCGGGTTTTCAATCTGTTCCAAGAGGGCAAGCCCTGTCAGCAGATCCGGCTCCGACTGCGGCTCAAAATCATGCAGTTCCAACGGTGCTTCGATTTGCTGCCTCTGCGCCTTTTTCCTCGCATAATGAGCTTTGTGGCGCTTTACAGCAGTTACCAGATAAGCGGTAAACTGGTTTTGCAAAATATCATCTGCGCTTTGTCCATCGTTTTGTTTACGCATGGGTTTCCTCCGTTTTTCTCAAGATTTGCTGGGTAAAATCCTGAGTTTGGAGGCCCATGGTTGCCTACTGAATGTGGAAAAGCAAAAAGCAGGCGGCCGACCTTGTACCTAAGTACAAAATCGACCGCCTTTAGGCTGGCGTCAAGAGTATCGTCCGATAGGGCATCTTCATCTTCCTGCTTCGCTGTTCTGTTTTGAGATTGTTTGGAGCAGTTGATTACAGCTGCCCTTGCCACCTTGCAGGCCGTGTGTCGTGGAGCAGACGGTGGTTCCGTCTTATTCTTGACGCCATAAAATATTTCTATGGCGCATCACTCCTTCCCGCATTATGCGAGACGGCACACTCGGCGGCAACGAAACTTGTATCAATACGACAGGCTACCGCCGTGCCGATTTTAACTATTTATTTTTATTGGTGTTCATCTTCTTTCTTATGGCCTTTTATTTATTTCAAAATCTTAATCCCGCCGATTACCGGCAGGGGCTTCATCTTCCCATTGACGGCGTTGATGATGCCGATAACTGCCAGGATGGTGGGCACCAGAAATACCAGCCAGAGGATGCCGCCCACCGCCAGCCCCAGCCGCCAGGAGATCGCGGTAAGGACGGTGGTGAGGATGCCGTAAACTATACTCAGCGCCACTGAGCCGAGGAACAGCACCAGCCCCTGGTTGGTGTGATACCGGGCAAATTTCGACTCCTTCGCCGCCAGCAGCGGGATTAAGAAAATGATATAGGCCAGCACAGCCATCGCCTTGTTGTTCTGAGCGTCTTGGATGTCCTCCTGCCCCGGAGCGCCGGGGACCACGGGTGGGGTGTAGGTTGGGGCGGTCTGCTGGGGCGCGGTGGACGCGGGAGCGCCGCAGGCCGGGCAGAACTTCGTTCCATCATCAAATTTGGTTCCACATTTTCCACAGAATGCCATAGTATGTACCTCCATTTTTCTTATTCTGGGGAGCCGCACTGTCCGCAGAACTTGGCGTCCGGGGCCAGTGTTGCTCCACATTTCGTACAATGTCTTTCCGCCTGTTTTGGTGCAGTAGCCAGGGGAATGGCCGCCCTGCATTTTTCGATGTCACGCCGCCAGCGGTCGGGAGAGGAATGGATGGCCCGGCCCGCAAACTGACGGCGCAACAGGCCCAGGGCCGGGGTGCGCTTCACCAGCATGGCCGCCTCCAGATGTTCCGGGGCGTTCAGTTCATGTTCGGGCATCAGGATCAACTCCCGCTGGAAGCCGGTGGCCTCCAGCGCCCGGTCAATGAGGCGGGCAAAGGGTTCCCATTCGCCCTCCACCCGGTAGAGATAGGTGGCCGCCGCCTCGTCGTCCCCCAGAGCCAGTTCCACCGCCGCCAGCCTCCGATCCCGGTCAGGGGCGATGGCCCACAGGATGGGTTTTGGTTCGGTTTCTTCGGCCTGCTCCTGCCCATCCTCTAAGGCGGTGGTTTTGGCTGCGGGCATCTCCGGCATGGCCGGCTGTGCCTCCTCCTTTTCCGGTGGGGGCAGGACGCCAACCGTTAGCCCGGAGCCTCCACACAAGTTGCGGAGCCACGGGTAGGTCTGCGCCATGCGGCTGTCCTTGACCTTTTCCTCCAGCGCGGTGACCAGAAGGGGGGCGGCTCTGGTCAATTTCTCCATGGAGGCCGCCGTTCCCATAGGCATCAGCTTCGCCGCCATCGCCGCCTGCATGGAGCCGAGGTTCGGCGCCAGTTCCTTGTGCCACTCCAGCGTCCGTTCCCGCAGCGCCCGCAGGCTGTCGGTCAGCAGCCGTTCCAGATTGTCCAGCTCCCGGCCCAGCTTGGAGAGGGTGTAACGCTCCCCGGTGGCAAGGGTTAGTGTCATCGAAAAGCCGTCCTTTTCCATGCCGGTGAGAAAGCAGAGGGGGACGCGCCGCGCGTGGTCGTCCGGGGGCAGGATGCACAGGCAGTCCTCGTAGAGCCGGATCACCGCCTGCCCCTGCCGGGTCCTGCCGTTTTCTTTTGCTATGTACTCGCCCGCCGCTTCAAAGTTGTGCTGGCCTTTCACCAGCAGGGCCTCCAGTACAGCGTCATTGTAGATGGCATACAGCTTGTCATAGAGCCACTGAGCCGCCTGCCCCAGATGGGAGATAGTCACCATGCCATCCGGCATCTGAATCTCCACCCGATAGTCCACCAGCGTAAAGGAGATGATCTCTCCGTATGGGATTGGGAGCTGGTCGAACATAGCGGTAATCAGCAGTGCGTCTTTTTCCAATGTGAGTTTTGCTTGCTCTGAGAACAGCGGACACTTCACAAGGCCAGTGAATACTTTCCGCTTCTCGGAGCCGGCGGTTTTGCCTGTGGGCGATACGCCCTTCATGTTGTCAGCCATCGCATCACCTCCTTGATGGGGACGCCTGTGCTTTTTCCTCTGCGGCTTCGGGCGGCATCCCCGCCTGCGGCATGGCACCGCCCATCATCCTGTCCATCATCGCGTCACCTCCCCGCTACCAGATCGATTGCCTGGCTTCTTCTTCCGTTTCCCCGGCCCAGGCGTAGGCCGCCCATTGGCCGTCCTCGCCCAGCTTCACCCGGAGAACCTTGTCGGTATCCAAATCCGTTATATCCAACCAGACCGGCAGGGACAACTCCGGCAGCACGCCATCCATCTCGTTTTCCACCGCGGGATAGACTATGATGAACTTTAGGGGGGCCTCGTCGATGGCGCTCATGCCCTTTTCAAAGTTTCCCCAGCCCCGGCCACCCCCGGATTCCCAGAGGCCCCCGCAGAACACAAGCGTATTGCTGTCCATCTGGTCAAAGGCCACGAAGCGCCCGTCCTCGCCGTTCCAGTAGCCGGCCAGCCTGGTCCAGAGGGCCTGCATTTCCTCAAAAGAGGCGTAATTGCCGGGGTGGGTGCTGTCGTAGGCGTTGTCGTAGCTGTATCCGCCCCAAGCATACTGCCGGGTCACACCGTCGAAATCGTTCAGGCGGATGGTTTCGTCAATGCCCTCCCGTCCCACGTCCAGTTCAAAGCTCCAGACCATCTCCCTGGTTTCCTGTTCGTCGGCAGCATTGCCGTCCTCCACAGAGGGATAGGTAACGGTGACGGTATATTCCCGGTCGGAATGGGGAATCAGCTTTGTCACCAGCCCACTCCCGCGCCGGAATGCCGCTTCGGACTCCCAGACGCCGCCGATAAAGGCGGGTGCGCCGTCCTGATAAGTAAAGTAAGCAAACCGCTCATCCGTGGCCGTCCAGCAGCCATACAGCTTCTCCCACAGGGCCTCGATATCCGCTTTTTGGCTACGCAGGGGGCCGGGGAGGTCCGGCTTGATCGGCCGGTCTGTTTCCCCGGATTGCGCCGGTTCGGAGGATGCTGGTTCTGTGGACGGCGCCGGTTTTGCCGGTGTTTCCCCGCCTTCTTGGACGGCCGGCTCATCCGGCTGGGAGAGTTCCGCCATGGAGCTGTCCGGCTGGGCGTTCTCCGGCGTCTGGGTGTCGCTCTGGACTGGACCGCCGCTCTCCGGGACCGGGGATTCCGCGCCGCTGTTGTCTGGGCCAGCACTTTCCCCGCCGCAGGCGGCCAGGGAGAACATGAGCGCGCAGGCCAGCACCAGGGGCAATATTCGTTTCATCCCGCCGCCTCCTTCCTTTACAATCTTGTTCCGCAGGCTCCGCAGAACTTGGTGCCGGGTTCGTTTTTCATGCCGCACTGCCCGCAGAAGATGGGCTTGCCGCCCTGCGCCGCCGCTGCCTGGGACATGGGATTTGCTGAGGCGGCAGGGGCCGCAGAAGCGGTTGCATATGCGGGTGTCGGCGCGGGGCTTTCCTCCTGCCCCTTTTGGAACAGTTCCTTAAACTTGGAGGAGAGTTGGCACAGCTTGCCATAAAGGTCGAAGGTGATCTGGGTGGCGGGGGCCGCGCCCATGTAGACCGCCATCATCTGGATCATGATGTAGCTGTCCATAATGGCAAACTTAATAACCCACGCCACCAGGCAGGCCAGCAGGAACGCCGCCAGAGGCGACCAGTGGAGGATCTTGAACAGGATGCCCACCGGCACGAACACCGCCAGGACGATGACCACCATGAGCAAAATCACTTTCAGCATGGTCTTGGCCGCGCCGCCCAACAGAGTCTTCCAGTTCTGGGCGTAGATCACCACGCCGTCCGCCGCGCTCTGGAACGCGCCCTGCTCCTTTTTATAAAACGTCCAGCCCAGGCAGCACTCGTCCACATACCCCAGCGAAATGCTGACAAAAAATTGCGCCAGCCCGGTGACGGCTCCCATGCCGGGGATGAAGTCCAGAGCGCCGCCCACCTTGCCCACCGCCCCCTGGATCTGTTTGACGGCGGCAGTCACCAGCTTATCCACCAAAAAGTAGATATTGGAGGTGACGAAACGCTCACGGACCTGCGATTTGCCGTAAGAGACCTGGTTGTCGGGCACCCGCCCAGTCTTGCAGGCTTCCGCGATCACCGCCACATGACCGGCTTTCAGCAGGTAGCCGAAATAGTGCAGGATGAGGAAGCGAACGCCCCCTATGGCAAACAGCCAGAGAATGAACATGAATACCATGCCTCCTCCGCCGAACAGCCAGCCCAGCCCCATGAGAATGGCCAACAGCAGGACGGAGATGGCCACCATAATGAGGCCCAGGCCCAGCTTTGCCATGATAAAGGGTTTTGTTTTGGAAAACAGTTCTTTCGCTGTCATTGTGTCCTCCTTTGATTTTGAGATATACTGCGGCTAAGGATCACTGTCCATCCGAGAGATCAACCCAAACAGCGGGGCGAACTGCCACTCCGGTACTGTATACCGAGTTTCCGGTCATATACAGACCGCCATCGCTGTAAGTGCAAACATAGCCTGAAGTGTCGTTGCCGGGCGTCCTCGTCCAGTAGGCGACGCTCTCGCCGCCAAGAAAGCCCGCCATATCTTCGTCCTCAGCAAAGTATTGCAGCATTTCCGAAGCACTTAAAATAAAGACAGTATCCGTTGTCTCGTACCCGTCCGGCTCCTTTGCGCCGGTTTCACTGTTGGTATCCTGGGGATTTTCAACCTCAAGGATCCGTTCCTTTTCCTCATCGGTAAAAGACGAGAAATAAAATTCGCCGGTCAGCCACACCCGAAGATCGCTTGTTCTCCATGTCAGACCTTGCAGAGCCTCACGATCTTCGTCCTCATGGAATTTCATTTCGGCAAGGCAGTCCTTTGTGATAAGCAATGCCCTTTCGTTCGGAACATCCACCGACAATACGCGCCAGGCAATCGGCTGGCCTTCGTAGGCGCCAAACGAGACGGCGAATGTGTCCGCTTTCTCGGCAAGGCGTTTTTCTTCATCGGATGGTTGGCTTTCGCTGGGTTTGCTTTCATTGGGCTTACTGCTCGATTGTTCGGTTTGTTGGCTGTTCTCCGGCACACTGTCTGTCTGCTCGGTCTGCTGGCTGGCACTCGGTATGCTGTCGCCTCCTGACGGTTTCTGTTCATCCTTGCCGCCGCAGGCTGCCAGCGAAAGCACCAGCGCAAGGGAAAGTGTAATTGCTATGATCTTTTTCATCTTGTTTTCTCCATTTTTCTACAGTTTCGTCCCGCACCCGCCGCAGAACCTGGTACTGGGCTGGTTCTGCATCCCGCAGGAGGAGCATTTGCCCGGCTGGGGAGCGGGCGCGACGGCCTGGGCCAAATTCGTACCGCAGTTGTTACAGAAACGCACACCCTGGGCGTTCTTTGCACCGCAGTTGGGGCAGACCTTCAGTTCCATCGAAGCGCCGCAGTTGTTGCAGAACTTGCCCGTACCGGCCGGCTTGCCGCAGACCGGGCAGATGGTGGTCTTGCTCTCGATGGTCCCCTGCCAGACGGTGGCGGAGGCCCCAGCCGCCTGGATGTTTCGCTTCATGGCCTCGGCGCGGGCCTTTGCCACAAAAATTTCCTGCCGGGGAGCGCAGGCGGTACACAGCCCCTCGTCCTCGTTCCAGCAGTGATCGCAGACGTATTTATTGCAGCCGGGGCAGCGGTGGAAGTGCTGCATGGCCTCATTCTTCGCCATTTCAAAGGCGTGTTCATGCTCCTTCTGCCATTCGGGACTCTTGCCCTCGAAGGTGCGGGATAGGATGTCACCGCCCCGCTGGGCGGCGTAGCCGAGGTCCCGCGCCCGGCCTCCCACCAGGCTACCAAGGAGGCTGGCTCCCTGGGACGCGCCCCGCAGGAAGCCCTTTTTCTTGTAGGTTTCACTCTCAATGAAGCTGGACTTATATCCATCGTTGCAGATGTCGCAGTAAAAGGTGAACTGGAAACCCGCATCTGTGGAATTGTCCTGGTAGTTTCTTGTAAAAGATGTCAGCATAATAGATCAACCGCCTTTCCGCGCCACGCCCTTGATTTTCTTTCCGCAGACGGTGCATTTATTATTTTGGAAGAATTGCAGGGCGCCGCACCGCTTGTTTTCACAGTAAATCATCAGCCCCGCGCCGCACTGTTCGCATTTCTCCTGCACAAAGGTCTGCTTGCCGCAGGAGGGACAGGCCACATACAGCGGCCGCCCGCATCCGGCGCACACTGGGGTTCCCTTTTCAATGGGTCGGTTGCAGGTGGGGCAGAGATAGCCAAAGGGACTCATACTGCCACACTTGGGGCAGAGCCGGGCATCCCGGTCGATGAATGAACCACAGTGGATACAGGGTTGCTTAAATGTCGCCATAGGTCATCCCTCCAATCTGGCGCCGCACTCGCCGCAGAACTTAACGCCGGGCCGGTTGGCCGTGCCGCAGGCAGGGCAGACGAACGGGGCGGGAGTTTCCGGTTCCGGTGTTTCTTCGGGTTCCAGCTCCGGCATGGGGGCCGGGGCTTCCGCTTCCACAGCGGGTTCTTCCGGCTGGGGCGTTTCCTCCACTGGATCGGCGTCCCCATCAGGCGCAGGCACTTGCACGACAATCTCCTCCGGGGCCGGTTCCATGGGTTGCTCTACCGGCTCCGGCTCCTGGGGCGGCTCTGGCGGGGTTTCCACCGCCGGGGTGGTGGGCAGGGTCGCCCCGCACTCCTTACAGAAGCGGTTGCCCTCTTGATTGGCCGTGCCGCAGGACGGGCAAACCGTGCCGGCCGGTTCAGCGGGCAGGATTTCCTCCGCAGGGGCGGTGGGCAGGGTAGCGCCACACTCCATGCAGAAGCGGTTGCCCTCCTTATTGGTGACGCCGCAGGACGGGCAGACCAAACCGGACGGCGCTTCGGGTTGGATCTCCACCGCTGGGGTGGCGGGCAAGGTCGCCCCGCACTCCATGCAGAAGCGGTTGCCTTCCTTATTGGTAACGCCGCAGGACGGACAGATCAGGCCGCCCGGTTCCACGGACGGGGGTTCCGCCACAGGCTGAGGCTCCGGGGACTCCTGGGGAGCCTCCATGTCCTTGCCGCACTCCTGACAGAAGCGGGTTCCCACAGGGTTCTGGAAACCGCAGCCGGGGCAGGTCGCCACCTCCACCGGAGCGGCTGGGGCGGGGATCTCCAGCTTGGCCCCGCACTGCTGACAGAACTTGGTGCCCTCCGGGTTTGCGGTCCCGCATTCCTGGCACCGGAGCAGTCCGGCCTCCACCACCACGGGGGCCGCCGCCTTATCCGCCTTGATGGAGCGGATTTCCGCCTGGGTCTTGGCGATCAGCGCCTCGTCCTCTTTGATGGCGGCACACATTTTGGCAACCTCCGGGTCAATCTGGAGGTTCGCTATGTACTGGCCCCAGCAATACTCTCCGATTTCCTTTTTCTTCTCCACGATGCGCTTCTCCGCATCGCTGATCTGCCCGCCCAGCTTCGTGACCTCGATCATATCGCCGGTCTTGTCGCCCACGTTCTTTGCCATTTCACTGATTTTATCGAAAAACGCCATTTGCTACGCCTCCTTTGCTACCCCAGCTTTGCGCCGCAGCCTCCGCAGAAGCGGGTGCCGGGGGGATTCTCCATCCCGCAGGTGGGACAGGCGGCGGGAGCTGCGGGGGCGGCGCTCTCCAGCTTGGTTCCGCACTCCTGGCAGAACTTCACGCCGGGAGGGTTGGCGCTGCCACAGGAGGGGCAGGGCGTTCCCTGTCCGCCCAGCTTGGCGCCGCATTCCTGGCAAAACTTCACACCCTCCGGGTTCTCATGGCCACACTGGGGGCAGGTGCGCCCCGCCAGCGCCTCTTTCTCTGCTTTTTCCCTTGCCTCGGCCTCGCCTTTGGCCTCCTGCAGCTTGGCTTCGGCGGCGGCAAGGTTGGCCTGGATCAGCTTCATCCTGTCGGCCACGTCGCTGAACGCATCCAAACCGTATCTCTCCACCGCAAGCCTGCCAATTTCGGTGTAGTGGCCGGTTTCCTGGCTCTTGAGGTCGGACACCTCGCTCTGCAGCTTGAGAAGCTGGGTGTTGGGGTCGTCGGCGGGCATGAAGTTGGTGATGCCCTTGACGATGCCGCCTAAGCCGCCGATATTTCCAAGCCCTTTCAATAGATCAGACATCTGTGTACCCTATCCTTTCTCCCGCCGTCACTGGGCGGGCAGCATATTTTCAGTTATTCTTATTTCTCCGAGCCGCTCATGGGACAATGGTATCTTCAACCGGAACCTTGTCGATGGTTCCGTAGCATTTGGTGGTGACCGGACCGCCCTGGTTGCTGTATAGGGTCATGACAACATTTCCGTCCGGGTACACCTTCAAGGTGTAGGGGATGGGATTTTCAAAGGTGTCGGTTTCGGAATACCGCTCGTCAAACTTATAGACCAGACCGCCCTCGGCGTAGAGGCCAAAGGCCACCCGGATATCCGCGGCCACATTTTTTCCAGCCGCATCCACCTCGCTCTTGCCGTCCACGATGCCGCCCAGGATGCCGTTCATCTGGAAATAGCCGCTCATATCGCCGTCGGTCATGGGCATATCGAAGGCCCACCACATGGCTTCGGCTTGGCTCTCCTTTTCAAAGGGTTTCTCATTGTCCAGATCGTACACCTGGCCCATCAGAGCGTCTATCATCGCCTGTTCCTCTGTGGACATTCCGGCGTACTCACTGTTCGAGTTCACAATGGCCTCCATCATGTCCTCCTCCTCTTTGTCGTAAGGGGAAAGCTCAAAGAGAAATCGGTCGTTTTGGAACCAGCCGTCGCCATCGTAGTCGATGCTGCCGCCCTGGGCGGTAAGCAGAGCCTCCATCCCGGAGATGTCGGCGCTGTAATCAAAGCCAAATTCGCCAAAATAGGGGCCGAACATATCCTTGCCGATGTGGGACGCGGAAAGATTGACATTGTAGGTGGCGGTGCAGAGGCCCATGACGTCGATCACGTCCATGTCCTCGATGGTGATGGTCCACACATACCCCTCGTTGGGCGCATTCTTCCATTCCTCCTCCAGTCGGTCCTCATAACTGGAACCGGGCGGCAAGCTGGCCAGTGGCCGTTGATTGCCGCTGGGGGTGGTCCCTGTATGGCTCTGCTCCTGCCCGGAGCTGCCCGTTGGGGCGAGCTTTTGGCCGGTGACAGCGTTTAACACTTCGTAGGTTTTATTCTGCACCGCTTCCTTGAGTCCGCAGCCACTCAGGGTGAAAACCAGAACCGCCGTGAGCAGCAGCGTCAGATGTCGTTTCATAGCGACACCTCCTTTCAGTTCCCCAGGCCGCCCAAGAGGTCCAAAAGACCGGCCAGACCGTCCGGGGAACCTGTGGCTTCGTTCATATAGGATGTAGCCGCGTCCATCACCCAGCCTCCGACAAAAAACAGGATGACGCCCAGTACGAGGCTGATGAGCAAAAACACCAGCATGGCGCGGGCCAGATTGCGCTTGTTGATCTTGCGGCAGCCCCCGAAAGCCCAGATGATGGTGAGGATCTGTCCCACGATGGGGATGCACATGAGCAGCATGATGCCGATATAGCCGCCCATGCCGATTGGTTCGTACTTACTGCCCTTGGGCGGAGCCGCATCGCCGCCGGCAACGGGAGTGCTGACCGGCACGGGCGTCTGCTGAGGCTGTGGGATATATGTGGGGGCGGCTTGAGGCTGGGCGGCCGCCGGTGCGGACACGCCCACCGCCACAGGCTCCGGCTTTGGCGCGGCGCTCATGGCCTTGCCGCAGGAGGTGCAGAATTTCACATCATCGGGTACGTTGGTTCCACATTCAGTACAAAATGCCATAGGGCTTTCTCCTCTCTGTTTTTCTCTTATTTCACACGGGTATATGTAGCTCCATCAAAGGTAAGCGTGTCGCCGTCCAGAGAATAAGAGATGGTTTCGCTCTCCTTAGCCAGCCCGAACATGGCGCTGACGGTCACTTCCATTTCCGTGTCGCTCTTGATCTCGTACTCGATGGACATGAGCATTTCCAGCCCTTCCATTGCGTCCTTGGCATCCTGGGAGTCGCCGTCAGCCAAACCCGCCAGCATTTCTTCGGTGAGTCCGTAGCGCAGCTTGCCGTCCTTGGTGAACTCGATGCCGAGGCCGTATTCCGTTTCGGTTTCCTCGTCCACGATATGCCAGGTGCCGACAATGTTTTTCTTGTTTCCGCCCCCGCCGCAGGCGGCGAGAGAGAGGGCCAGCGCAAGCGCGAGTACCAACGCGAATAATTTTTTCATTGTATTGTCCTCCTTCATTTTGGCGCGGCCAGAACCGCTATCGGATGTAGCTCATCATATGGATCACTATGCTGTACTTTCCGTTTTCTTTGTCATATGCCGCGTTAACCATCAGCACGCCCCGCCCGTCTGTCATCGGGTAAGGGAAATAATAGGTGAACGACGGCACTTGCTCCCAAAGAATGTTGCTCTCAATCAATTCGTCAAACCCGGTAAGCTCCTCTGCAAACCGAAGATCCCCGTACAGCTTCCCGGTGTCGGACGCGCTCTGGAACTTGTCAAACAGATGGGTGTACCACGCGATATTGTCCTCCTCAGTGGTCTTCTCCTTATCAACGAAGATATCCACGACGCCCAGGCTTGCCTTGCCGAGCGTTCCCTCCAGATTCAGTTTGCCAAATTCGATAAAATGTGCCGGTTTATAATCATCCTCGCTCAAACCGTAGCACTCCAGGAACTCTGTCAGGGTTACGGCCTCGCCGGAGGGAGCGCTTTCATCGGGCGGAGCAGCTTCGCCGCCCTGCTGACTTTCGTTGGCGCTTTCCTCGGCCTCATTGTCTGGCGCATCCTCGCCGGGGTCAGGTGTGTTGCTGGGCTGTTCGACCTTCTGGCTGCTGGGCGCGTTGTCCTCGCTGCCGGACGGCGGTTTATCACCGCTGCCACAGGCAGTAAGGGAGAACAGCAGCGCAGCCGCCAGAAGTGCCGTTAATAGTTTCTTCATGGTGTTGTCCTCCATTCCTGTTTTGTCCAACCTGTTCCTTATGGCTGCGCCGAGAAGCTGAGTTGGGCGGCCACGCTGGGGATTGTGATAGCCGAGACCTCCACCATGATCTTTGTCCCGCCGTAAATGTATCCCAGGGTAATTCGATTTTGGTAGACCTTCACTTCCTCCATCGTAACCTCGCCCCCTGTGCCGTCCAGAAATTCCTGGGTGAGGGCATAGACCTTTCCGTCGTCGGAGATCGACTCCACCGCCTTGAACATCTTTACGAAATAGGCGTTCGCGTCCATACGATCACTGTCTATCTCGAAGCTGACATTATGGCTGCCCACAAAACTCAGCGTCTCTGCGGTCACTTCCGTGTAGTCCTCATCAGGCCTGGCGATTTCTTCCGTAAACCCGTACATGGCGAGAATATCAGCCGCCGAAAGCTCCTCCGGCTCCGAACTGTCATCAGGTGCGTTGGACGGCGTTTCCTCCGGCTCATCCGCGCCGGGGTCGGCGGTGTCCTGCTGGCTGCTGGGCGGTGTGCTGCCCTCACCGCCCGATGGGGTCTTATCGTTGCCCCCGCCGCAGGCGGCAAGGGAGAGTACCATAACAAGCGCAAGTATCAGCGCAAATAATTTTTTCATGTTGGTGTCCTCCTATTATTCATTTAAAAACTGTGGCATGGTTTATGACTTTGGTTTGACTCTTACCCCACCGTCAGTGAGTCTTACAGAGATCCACTCATCGTTGTCATCGTTGACGGCATCCCAGTTCCATATATCCCCGGTTCCACTCTCATATACATTGGTATCGAAACCGGCCTCCATCAATTTTTCCTTATAGGCGTCCAACTCATCCTGGCTTCTATCTCCATCAAAGTTGGCGACAAATTGCAGCTCATTATCTACAACGATTTCAAAACCCCAATCCGGCTCTGGAATGAGTGCGCCGTAGCCCTCTGTGGGCCATCCGGCTGTTTGAGCGCCATCATCGTCTTTGCCCTCGTCGGGCGTGTTCTGCTCACCCTGCTGGCTGCTGGGCGGTGTGCTGCCCTCGCTGCCGGATGGGTTCTTGTCATCGTTCCCCGCGCCGCAGGCAGCCAGGGAGAGTGTCATAACAAGCGCAAGTATCAGCGCGAATAATTTCTTCATGTTGTTGTCCTCCGATTATTTCATTCCAAACTGTGGCATATATCCGCTTATTCTATACTAATGCTCAATTTCATGTCCTGCGCTTTATACGAGTAGAATTCTTCCGTGTAGTAGGAAACGCTCACTTCGTATCCGGCCGCCTCGTAACCATAGTAATTGTCGTCAAGCTCGCCTACTGCTTCCTCATACGAAGCAATGACATTACCGTAATTGTCCGCAACCTCACCTTTGGCAGAAAGCGCATTGAATACAGATTGGGCTATGGCGGAAAACTCGTCCGCTTCAATGCCGCTAAAGAGTATTTCCACAGAGTTTTCGTCGCGTATAGCCGTATAGTCGGTAATATAGCTAACCTTGTCCACAGGGATTTCGATTGCAGCGAGGTCGAAGTCTTCTAAATACTCCGTCGCGGTCTTTTCTCCTGTAGGTTGGGAAGTATCTGAACCGCCTTTATCGTCCGGCTCGTCTGTGCCGGGGTCTGGGGTGTCCTGCCCGGTCTGTTGGCTGCTGCTCGGCGCATTGTCTTCGCTGCCGGGCGGCAGTCTATCTTCGCCGCCGCAAGCGGCGAGGGACAGCACCATCATCAGCGCAAGCAAAAGTGCAAATGATTTTTTCATTGCGTCCTCCTTTTTCCTTGATGGTTAATCGCCAATGAAGTTCGACCAATCAGAAAAGCCGAGCATAATCATGTCATCCTCAATCCACACGGTTGCTTGCAGCCTTTTTCCGTTGATGTTGTAAAACCAGCTAAACTTTTCATCGGACTCTTTTGCATCTGACATGGAAGCGTATACTTCGCCATCCTCGTCGCCGACCTCCCTGTCACCGAGAGCGCCGTTATCCACTTGATCAATGCAGAGGTTCCAAATCGCCGCAGCGTACTGCTCCACATCGCCATCGGCAATGCTGCCCGAATCGGGAGTAAACTTAATTCCCGTAGTGTGAGTTCCAATAGCCTTTGTTCCTTTTACGGTATACCCTACGGGTTTCCCGATGGAAGTCAGCTCGGAAAGCGGAATGGCGGGCATATCCTCATTGAGCTTCTCGTCGCTCTCCATTTTCCCGTTGTCCGCTTTTTGAGAAGTACCGCCTTTGTTCCCGTCCTGTGACGTGCCGGGGTCTGGGGTGTCCTGCCCGGTCTGTTGGCTGCTGGGCGGCGTGTTGTCCTCGCTGCCGGATGGGGTCTTGCCGTCGCTCCCGCTGCCGCAGGCGGCGAGGGAGAGCAGCATCATCGCTGCCAGTAACATCGCTAACATCTTTTTCATGGCGTTGTCCTCCTTTTCTGTTTCATCACATGGACATCATCTGGTAGCCTTCGGGCAGTTCAAAGAGGCTCTCATCCACCTCACCAGATACCTTGAGGACCTTAATCAGCATCTCTATCTCGCCGTATTCCCCAATCATATAGGCCAGGGTGTCGCCGTCAAAGCACAGGATGCTCTTGCCCTCGTCCATGGCCCACTCCTCGGTGTCGTAGGTCTTGCCATCAATCTCCCGTGTGCCTGTCACCAGATCGGCGGGGTTTACATCGCTTTCCTCCAGCATGGTGTCCATCATCTCCTGGCCGCTGGCCTGGAGGGACATTTTGATAATCATTTTGCTGGCGTGGTCGATGGTATACATATACTCGCCATCTATGATGCTCGCGCCCATGCTCTGGCCGTCCACCTTGCTTTCCGAATAGGTTTTATCCCCATTGGTGGCGGAGATCACGGTCATCACCATGCCCTCCTGCTCCGTTTCATACTCCATATACATCTTCCCATCGGCGAACTGGCTGTAAAACTTTCCGGTCCTGGTGTTCAGCCAGCCGCTCAGATCGTCCGCCTGGGCGCCGGCCTCGCTGGACGCCGGGCCGGGATCGGGAGTTGAAGCGTCGGGCTGCGGGGTCTGCTGAGAAGCGCCGGGATCGGTCTGCTGGGTATCGGGCTTATCGCTGCCGGAGGGCTTAGGGTCATCCTTGCCTCCGCAGGCCGCGAGGGAGAGGGCCAGCATAAGGGCAAGGGCCAGCGCTAAAATCCTTTTCATGGTATCGTCCTCCTATCAGTAATTTTTTTCATAATCTTCGGGAAGCTCAAAATAAGAGCTGTCCGCGCCTACCGTAAGTTCCAATACGCCGTTGATAATTTTAACGCCGCCGTTTTCCGAGATGATATATTTCAGCTCGTCTCCGTCATAGCAGTAGCTGATGCTCTCCGCAAAGCCGGAAAAGTGTTCGCTCTCATATTTTTCGCCGAAGATCTCCACCGTTTCCGTCTTGCCGACGAGATCGGTATAAAAATCCTCCTCATCCACCACCAGAGTCGTCCCGTGCCGCGTTCTGGCCGGCGTGCGCAGGATCATCTTCAGGCTGTCTTCCACCGTGTACTCGTAGTCGTCCATGATGAGAAAGACAGTTTGAACGGATGGGTTCGCCGCGGAGGTGATCTCGGTATAGCTCCGGTTGTCCCCGATCACCATCAAGGTCGTGTTGTCAACCTCTTTCCGGTCCGGCTCGTCAAAAAACTTTTTATAGGTTTCCACCTTTAGGGTGTATTCCCCGCTGAAGTAATCGCGGTATAGCTGCAAAGTCCTCGACTCGTCGATTTCTGTATTCCCACCGTCCATATTGGGGGCGGGGGTGTTCTGCTCCGGCTGCCCGCCGCCGACCGGCCTGTCGTCAAGGCTGATATAGAAATACGCCACGCCGTTTGTGATCCCATTCATTTCAATGAGATGCGCCCCGTCGATCGCCGCCCATGTATCGCCCTCACGCACTTCTTCCGCGCCGTTATCTAAGAGCGTCTGCTTCCATGCGTTGATTTCGTCGGCAGGGGCTTCGCTCTTAAAAGTGAACGCTTCGCCAATGATGCCCGAAATGGTATATGTAAACTCAGGCTCCGGTACTCCATCGGTGTAGTCGGCATAATCCGCATACGCCCAATCAGCCATATCCCCGCCGGACGGCTGGTTGTTGTCGGGCGTATTGCTCGGTTGCTGGGTTTGCTGACTTGTGCCGGGGTCATCGTTGCCGGACGGTGCGGGGCCGTTGTTGCCGCCGCAGGCGGTCATGGAGAGGGCCAGCGCAAGAGCCAGCGCCAATGCTATCATCCTTTTCATTGCTACTCTCCTTTCTTAATACTGGAGGTTTTCCGCCATATCGGAAAAGCCTACTTCCATCATTGCATCGTAGCCATAATAGTTGGATACGGCGTACACGCCGTCTTTGAGGAGCATACTGTAATAAACATCCCCATCCTCGCTCTCATACTGAAGCTCCCAGCCCGCGCCCACAAGCTGCTGGGCATAGTCTTTGGCGTCCTGCATGACGGTGCCGTAGTAGCTGAACCATGCGACATAAAGCTCACTGGGCAGCGAGTCGGAGGCGAGATTGAAATCGGTATCCTCGTACTCGCCGCTGCGGTAATCCTGGATGGTGTAATATTTTGTGTAGTCGTAGCTGGTCATGCCTTTCTGGGGCAGGGGGATACCATCAACGGACGCGGGCAGCGGGAACACGCTGTCGGTGGCGGAGGCGGAGAGGGCGCCGTCGAACTTGCCATCCTGGTCGTCGTTGGTGTTAAAGAGGAGATACATAAACCAGCCGTCGTTATTGTAGTAGTAGAACTCCCACCATTCGGAGTCACGGTCGCTGACCTGCCCGCCGGTGAAGCCCTTGGCCTCCAAAGCGGCGATGAATTCATCCACCTGCGCCTCGGTCGCATAGAACCGCACGCCGTACTCCCGATAGTCCTCCTTGCTCTCATAGTTCAAAGGACCGACATCGTAGGCTCCGTTGAGCGTGTCATGCTCGTAATCCTTGAAAAAGGTCTGGTCCACCTCGATCCCGTCGATGGGGGCGGGGAAACAGTCGGGCAGGAACTCCTCGTCCCATACCTCGTAAATGTAGGCGCCATAGGGATTTTCATCCCAGCCTTCGGGGATCATCGCCTCCAGAATCTCCAGGGCTTTGTCCGCATCGTCCAGATCCTTTTGGGTGAGTCCATCGGAGCCGCCCTGCGGAGAAGCCGTGGAGCGATCCCCAGAGGGGGTCTTGCCGCCCCCGCCGCCGCAGGCCGCGAGGGACAGCGCCAGCATAAGGGCAAGGGTCAATGCAAAAATCTTTTTCATCTTCTTTTCCTCCTTCAATTTTGAGGTAGTGTCAAAAACTACCCTGCTTTTTTGTTGTAAAATCTTATAAAAACCTTGGTTTTATGGGAAATCCGCAATAAAAAGAGCATTGACCTCCCTGTTTTGGTATAATGAGTTCACCACAA
>Ga0129317_1000154_pt1 | contig 87987 bp, 77 predicted proteins | sample Cm1ome_FD_94430 | JGI IMG/M metagenome (GOLD analysis project Ga0129317, IMG submission 94430) | Eastern black-and-white colobus group fecal microbial communities from Wisconsin, USA - Cm1105 metagenome | ecosystem: Host-associated > Mammals > Digestive system > Large intestine > Fecal | place...
CGCGATTGTCAGACCCGAAAGGCTGTGTTTTATTTATATTGCAAAGGTACGAAATTCTGAAATGCCGCAGTCGGGTTATCGCAGGTTGTTGCAGGTTATCGCAGGTTAAAGTTCAACTTTTCGTGTTTCTCAACAAAACAGCGGATATCTGAAACATTAATATATTTTGTTTTTGAACAGTAATTTTCATAAATAAACCGGAAATTTCCAAAAAATATCTGTTTGCTAAAGCAAATAATTGCCAAAAAAATTTTGTTCATTGGTGGCATCGCCACAAAATATTATTTATGGGCATTTATGGGGCATTTCCGGTCATTACTGTTTAAATAAAAATCAGTAAAAAAATTTGTTGTTTGGAATAATTTGAGGTGTATCTTTATATAAAATACTCCCGTTCGACAAAAAAATATTAAAATTTTATTTTATATTTTGTTTTGTGCTCACTTATTCGTAACTTTGCAGAAATAAAAAACATTAAGGAGAATAATTATGAATACAATAACCATAGACCCCTTAAAATATAGGAAAGCCGAGGCTTATGCCAAAAAGCGGAATATCAGCATAGAAACTCTGGTGGAAAATTATTTCGACCAGCTGGATAATGGAAAGACTGCGAGGAAGCGTAAATACTACATTTCCCCTAAGATAGAGGCAATGCGCGTGGGATTCAAATGCCCTGAAAACAGCACGTTTGACTATAAATCAGAAATACGCGACATTCTCGCTGACAGATACCTATGAAAATATTTGTCGACACCAATGTCTATAAACCCGTGATGACGTTTATCTGGCGTATGAAAATGGCTGGAAGGACTATGAAGACGGCGTTCAATATTTATGCGCACAAAGATGCAACTCTGATTATATTATAACACGGAATGGCAATGATTTTAAGATGTCAGATATTCCTGTGTTGACACCAGATGAGTTACTCGACATATTGGAAGCGTAAACTTTTCATTCTTACTCAAAGAATATTCTTTTTCCACGGCGCGGTGTTTTTTATTTTTATCCACTGCGCTCTCCGGGCGACACGGCTGCTCTACGAGCTGACACTGCTTTTGCATTGAGGCGGATGGAGAGCTACGCGGCATCACCGTGCGGTGATGGATGGGCATCCTGCGGATGACACGGTGCAAAACACTGAACACTGTCCTCACGGCTCCCCGAGGTATTTCACGATTAGCTCTACCTGTCGCGAGGTGAAGCTCTTGGCCCACTTGTTGTAGTGGGTGGCGCGGAGCTCGCGCTGCAGGTCATCGTTGAGGTTTATCCATCTGTTGAGTGTCCGCATGGCATTCTCGCCGTTGGCGTTGGGGCAGTACATCGAGGCAAGCTCTTGTTTGGTGTAGGAATGGAGGGTCATGGGAGTGTTGAGTTTGGAGTGTTGAGTGGCGGGTTATGGCGGGTTGTGGCGGGTAGTTTTCATACTCACGCGCACGCGGGCGGGAACGTTTGCAACCTTCCTGCCCGCCCGCGCGCGTAAGGGTTTGAAATTGCGTTTTATCCCGCCACATCCCGCCATAAGGTTATATTCAGGCATCAACAGTCACGTTTTTCTGAAACAGCCGCATCTCTTCTGCGGAACGTTCTATAACCCAGTAGCCCCGTATGCCGCTGCAGCGTGCCGGAACGAAACCTAAGTCAGTGAAAGCCTTGCCTATGCGCACGGTGCTGAGCTTCTGCGCTATGCCCGTGCCTATGATCTGGAGCGCGCGGCTGGAGGTCATAAACGTAGGCGTCTCGCCCTCAAGGGGTCGGCGGAAATATAGGCTGATGAGCTCCATCTCCATGTTGGGGCTCTCGAAGTAGCGGTTGTGACCGTTCTGTATCTTTATCTCCTCGGGCGAGAAATAGTAGCGGAAGCCGCTGAGGTAGAGGGCGTACACCTGACTGTAGATGCCCACGTAGTTGAGCGGATGCTCGCGGGGCGAGATGATGCTCTCCACCTCGAACGGCATCCAGCGGCGGTTGCCAGTGGGGTCGGTGAGGAACTGCAGGTTGTTGCCCGTGCCGCAGAACGAGGCTATGTGGGGTCGGTGCTCGGCATAGCGTGCGTAAGGCTCGCGCTCGTCGATGTGCTCCATGGTCACTATGCCCTTTAGGCGGTTGAGGTCGGCGGCGTTCATGCAGTCGAGCTCCTCGTAGCACATCAGGGCGTAGCGCGAGAGGAAGATCATCTCGTCGCGCGTGGTGCGGTTGATGTTCACCTTGTTGTAGAAGTATCGGCGCAGCTCGGGCGGCAGCAGGTAGTTGAACCAGGTGGTCTTGTAGACACCCTGCTCGCCTATGAGCACGAGGATTACGTGGTTTACGGTGTTGCTTCCCAGCCACGATGCAAGCATTGCCACGAGCCACTTGCGCAGCACCTCGCAGAAGTTGAGCGCTCCCGTGCTCTTGAGCCTCACCGTGGCGGCGAGGTCGGCAATATGGTCATGGTCGCCCTCGTGCCACTGGGGCAGGCTGTCGAGGTAGTGGGTGAAGGGATTGAACAGTGGCGTGTAGATGCTGTTCACGATGTTGTCGATGTCGAACTTGCACACCTTGTAGTCCATCGCCATGTCCGCCCAGAGGGTGTTGAGCATGCGGTCAACGAACGGTTGCCACTGTTCGGAGCCGTCGGCGGTGTCGGCGTCGAAGAACTCAATGCGTCCGCTGATGACGTTGTGGCGCAGACGGATGCGGCGGTCGAGAAACGCCTTTATGTCGGTGACGGATGCAAGGGGCAGCGCCTTGCCGTCGTCTTTGTCCTTGTGGTTGGCGTTGGCAAAGCATGAGTGAATCACCTGCTCGGTGTCGGCATAGTCGGCAAACATGGTCTTTGCCCATTCCGTCACCGCGCTCTCGGGGTAGCGCCTCTGGGCGAGCATGTAGCCCACGCGCATCACGTAGTCGTTGTGGCTGCCTGGGGCATATTCCAGTCCCTCGGGCAGACGGCCGATGATGACGTTGCGGAAGTAGCTGTCGATGCGCTCAAACTGCCTTGTGCGGCTGTCGGTCGCGGCTGTCTCGCGGCTGCATTCGTCAATCTCAGTGGCGGTGAACGGCGTTGCCGAAGGGCAGAAATACACGTCGGGGTCGTGGGCAAGCCCCGACAGACGGTTTACGTTCTTGCACTGCATGTCGGGCTCCGTGCCGAGCAGGCGCGCATAGTAGCCGTTGCCCGCCGCAAACGCCTTATTGTAGAATTTTAACTGTTTGCTCATACTATATGTGCCGTCCAGTTCGTATTTAAATATGATACGCAGCCCCGCGCCGCTGATGGTGGTGTAGCAGAGCAGCGTGTGGGGGTCGGCCGCCGCCGCGCGGCGCATTGCCTCAAGCCTGTCGGGCGCGACATGGTCGAGGTCTACGAGCGACAGTCCCGTGAGCGCAGTGATGTGCTCCTTTGACTTGCCTCCGCTGAAGGTTGCCGCCACTGCAAACATGGGGCTTCCCTCTTTGATTGTCTTACTGCCGCCCTGCCGGTAGAGTGCGGTGATCTGTGCGAGGCTACGGTCGGTACGTATGTACTGCGCCATCGCCTCCAGTGTGGAATTCTCGGGCTTCTTGCTCTTGAAGTTCCTAAAACAGCTAATATGCATAGCTCTTTGTGTTGTTAAATAATTAATAATTCCGGCTGATGAAAGCCGGACATGCACGATGCATGTTTTCAAGGTGTAAAGGTACTAAAAATAAATGAATTAGCCAAATCAAAGTGCGAGTAACATGTTACTCGCAAATGGCTAAAAATATAACTTATATTAACAAATAAAACAGAAAAAATGACAGAAATTAAGAGAAAAAGTCCCAAGAGGGCAGTGTTTACAAATCTTGCAGCCTTTGTGGCGGCAACAGTGAGCGAAAGAAAAAAGGCAGGCGTGAGAGCCGGCACGCGCGCCATGGAGCGCTATCACCTGTATTGCGACGAGCGCAAAAAAATTTTCGGGCGACATGATCAGCGGCATCCAGATGTGGAGTCTCGTGCTGTTTCTTGAGTCGCTTGCCGACAACCCGGCGGAGCTGGAGAGGATACGGCGCGGACTGCGCGAGGCGCTGATGAATGATTATCGGGGGCATTATTAAACTTTTGCAAGTAATTAGATTCCTGTAAAATTATGATGATATATATTTATCATAAATTCTCATAAAAAAATTTTGCAGTGTGACATAAAATGCGTACTTTTGCAGGCTATTTATAAATAAGGCGTAAAAGTAGATTGTTCAGGATATGAAAAATATGGATATGACGCATGGCGGTATGTTCCGCAAGATTCTGCTCTTTGCCCTGCCATTGGCGGCGAGCAGCATCATTCAGCAGTTGTACAACTCCATTGACGTTGCGGTGGTGGGACGCTTTGCATCAAGCGAGGCTCTGGCTGCCGTGGGCAGCAACGGCGCGCTGATAAATCTGCTTATCAATATATTCATAGGACTGTCGGTGGGTGCCAATGTGCTGATTGCGCATCACATAGGGCAGAAGAACGACGGGGCGATAAAGCAGGCGATAAGCACGTCGATGGTTGTGGCGGTGCTTAGCGGGGTGCTGGTGATGTTTGTGGGCATTGCGCTGGCACGCCCGATACTGGAGATGATGGACACGCCTCACGATGTCATCGGCCTGTCCACTCTCTACCTGCGCATCTACTTTCTCGGCATGCCGTTCCTGATGGTCTACAATTTCGGTGCGGCGGTGCTGCGCGGCATGGGCGACACACGGCGCCCGCTGTACTGTCTGCTGGTGTCGGGCGTGGTGAACACCGTGCTCAACCTGATTCTCGTAATAGGGTTCGACATGAGCGTGGCTGGCGTGGCAATCGGCACAGTGGTGTCGTTTATCGTTAATGCAGTGTGGGTCACGGTGCTGCTGCTCCGCGAGGCTGAGCCGTTCACGCTGCGCACCTGCCGTTTCAGGATTTACCGCTCTGAGATAGTACGCATGATGAAGACTGGCGTGCCTGCCGGCGTGCAGGGCATGGTGTTCTCGATAGCCAACATATTCATTCAGGCAGCCATCAACCGCTGCGGTGCCGATGCCGTGGCTGGTTCTGCCGCCGCGCTGAACTACGAATATTATTGTTATTTCGTGATAAACTCGTTCACCACCGCCGCCACCACCTTTGTGGGGCAGAACTATGGCGCAGGCAACCTGGAGCGCTGTAGGCGCGCGTGGCGGTTGTGCATGGCTATGAGCGTGGTGGCGTGCGCCGTGTGCAATCTGGCGTTCTGCTGGCAGAAGGAGTTTTTCATCGGGATATTCTCCACCGATGCGAGCGTGGTGGACTATGGGTTCAGGCGCATGGAATTGGTACTTGCGTGGCAATGGGTGGCATGCAGCTACGAGATTTCGGGAGGCGCGCTGCGCGGACTGGGCTACTCGGCGGTTCCGGCACTGCTCACAGTGTTCGGCACGTGCCTGCTGCGCCTTGTGTGGATATATACAATATACCCGTTATATCCCACTTACGACACACTGATGATGGTGTTCCCGGTGTCGTGGGCTATAACGGGTATGATGGTTTTTGTGGCTTATTTACTTGTCCTTCGCCGCCTCCATGTCGCCCTCAATGTATAGGCGTGTCATCTCAACCTTACCATTGGTGCGCACGGTGATGCTCTTCTTGAAGTGACCAGGAAACTTGCCTGCACCATTATAAGTAATTTTAATAGTGCCTTGCTCTCCCGGCTTTATCGGTGCCTTTGTATATTCGGGCACGGTACATCCGCAGCTTGCCACCGCCTGATTTATTACCAGCGGTGCGTCGCCTACGTTTGTAAATTTGAATACGGTAGTCACCTTGGGAGCGTTCTCAGAGAACTTCCCGAAATTGTGAGTTAACTTTTCAAACTTGATTTCTGCCTGTGCCATTGTTGCCAGAGCACAGCATACTATCATACAACTTATCAGTGCAATTTTTTTCATTATCTTTCTGTTTTGTTACTTTTTTACGGGAATCATGTCTACACGGGTCTGATGGCGACCGCCCTCAAAGGTGGTCTTGAAGAACTCGTCCATGATTTTTGCCGCCGTGTAGTTGGTGATGAAACGGCCCGGCATTACCAGTACGTTGGCATCGTTGTGCTGACGGATGAGATGTGCTATCTCCGGGTCCCAGCACAGTCCGGCACGCACGCCCTGGTGCTTGTTCAGAGTCATTGCGATGCCCTCGCCGCTGCCGCAGATGCCGATGCCGGGATAAACCTCGCCGCTCTCAATGCCTTCGGCAAGAGCGTGACCGAACTCGGGATAGTTGCAGCTCTGGTCGCTGTATGTGCCGTAATCCTTGTAAGGATAGCCGTGCTCCTCCAAGTACTGTATCACAAATTTCTTGAGTGGAAAGCCGGCGTGGTCGCTGGCTATTCCTACTGTCTTGATATCCATAGTCGTTTTTTTTTAGTTGACGAGTAAACGAGTTGACAAGTAAACGAGTTGTTTGCTTATAGCCAACGAAAGACTCGTTCACTCATTGACAAATAACTTGTCAACTTGTTCACTTGTCAACTCGTCAACTTGTTTACAACATTGTTTTTACCTGATTATAAACATTCTCGGCTGTGAAGCCTAACTTCTCGTCGAGCACCTTGTAAGGAGCAGAGAATCCGAATGTCTCAAGACCCCAAATCTTACCGTTGCTGCCAACGAGACCCTGAAGGTTAACGGGCAGACCTGCGGTGAGACCGAAAATCTTTGCGCCGTTGGGCAGCAGGGCATTCTGATAGTCGGCAGGCTGTGTGCGGAACAGACCCTCAGAAGGACAAGAAACTATGCGGCACTTAACGCCATCCTTGCGCAGCAGCTCAGCGCCGGCAACGAGAGTGGCAACCTCAGAGCCTGAGGCAACCATGATAACGTCGGGATTCTCATCAGCGCCGGCAATGTTGTAGGCACCCTTGGCAGCCTCGTTGTAGTCGGTGCCGGCAGGCAGGGTGGTGATGTTCTGGCGAGAGAATATGAGAGCCGTCGGCGACTCGGTGTTCTCCATAGCCATGCGCCAGCAAACAGTTGTCTCAAGAGCATCGGCAGGACGGAGCACGAGCATGGCGTTCTTGCCGTCGTGACGCTTCAGCTTCTCCATCAGACGAATCTGTGCCTCCTGTTCAACAGGCTCGTGAGTAGGACCGTCCTCGCCAACACGGAATGCGTCGTGAGTCCAGATGAACTTCACCGGCAACTGCATCAGGGCAGCCATACGGACAGCAGGTTTCATGTAGTCAGAGAATACGAAGAATGTACCACATGCAGGGATAACACCACCGTGGAGAGCCATACCGATGCAGCAGCAAGCCATGGTGAGCTCGGCAACACCTGCCTGGAAGAATGCGCCGCTGAAATCGTCGCGGGTGATGGCGTGGGTCTTCTTCAGGAAACCGTCGGTCTTGTCTGAGTTAGACAGGTCGGCAGAAGCACAGATCATGTTCTCAACCTGCTCAGCCAGTACGCCGAGTACGGCAGCCGATGCGCTACGTGTAGCGTCGTTGTCCTTCTGTGCCACCTTTGTCCAGTCAACCTCAGGAGCCTCGTTCTTCATCCACTTCTCCAGTTTAGCGGCAGCCTCAGGGTTAGCCTCAGCCCATGCCTTCTCAGCCGCATACTTCTCAGCGCAGATAGTCTCAAGCTCCTTTGCACGGTTGGCATACAGCTCCTCAACCTCTGGGAAGATGGCGAATGGAGCCTCAGGGTTACCGCCAAGATTCTTGATGGTGTTCACGAAAGCGTCGCCGCCGAGAGGAGCACCGTGAGTCTTGCAGTTGCGCTCGTAAGATGTGCAGTCGGCCTTCAGCGCACCCTTGCCCATGATGGTCTTACCGATGATGAGGGTAGGACGCTTGGTCTCTGCCTTTGCTGCGTCGAGAGCCTTACGGATTTCATCGCAGTCGTTACCGTTGATGCTGATTACGTTCCAGCCCCAAGCCTCATACTTCTTTGCTGTGTCCTCGGTCATAACCTCATCGCACTCTGTTGAGAGCTGAATGTCGTTAGAGTCGTAGAACATCACGAGGTTGCTCAGACCGAGGTGACCGGCGATGCGGCCAGCACCCTGAGAGATTTCCTCCTGAACGCCACCGTCAGATATATATGCGTAGATGGTCTCATTGGCGATTGAAGGGTTGCCTGTCTTTGCGGCAAGGAACTTGGCTGCGATGGCAGCGCCTACGGCGTAGGCATGACCCTGACCGAGTGGACCAGATGTGTTCTCGATACCGCGGCTAATCTCGAACTCAGGATGTCCGTGAGTTGGAGAGCCCCACTGGCGGAGCTGCTGCAGCTCGTCGAGGCTGTACTTGCCGATGAGGCAGAGCTGAGAGTAAAGCATTGGAGCCATGTGGCCTGGATCGAGGAAGAAACGGTCGCGGCCAGCCCAACCCGGGTTCTTCGGGTCATACTGCAGATACTCTGAATATAACACATTGATAAAGTCGGCACCGCCCATGGCACCGCCGGGGTGACCAGACTTAGCTTTTTCTACCATTGAGGCTGCCAGGATACGGATATTGTCGGCAGCTTTGTTCATTAATTCTTTGTTGTTCATAATTGTTTTATTATTTGTTTATTTTACTTTCAATTTGCAAAATTACTATTTTATGTTGAGAACAACGATAGATTTTGCAGGAATTTTCACAATAAGCACGTTTTTCTTCAGTTTAGCGTCCTTAAATGCTGCTGGCTTCACATTGTCGGGATGGTCGAAGTCGTTGTAGTCGGCAATGGTCTTGCAGGTGAGAATCTCGCCGCTCACGGTCTTTGCAGTCATGCCGTCGAGATTGATGCTCACCTCCTGGGCCTTGTCGAGACTGATGTTCGACAGGGACACCACGACGCTTCCGTCCTTGGTCTTTGCAGCCGATGTGTTGAGCAGCGGAATGCGCGGGTTGGGCATCTGCTCGTAGCCGCGCACATCGATAGAGTCAGACTTTATGTCCATTGGCAGATAAGTCGCCTCCTGGAACGGAGTGTACATCTTGAACACGTGGTAGGTAGGTGTGAGCACCATGTGGCCCGTGCCTTTCTGGTCGGTGAGAATCATCGACTGGAGTACGTTCACCACCTGAGCGATGTTACACATCTTCACACGGTCGGTGTGACGGTGGAACACATTGAGCGACAGAGCTGCCACGAATGCGTCGCGCATACAGTTCTGCTGATACAGGTGTCCGCGAACGGTGCCTGGCTCCTCGTCCCACCATGTTCCCCATTCGTCAACAAGAAGACCGATTTGTTTCTTCGGGTCGTACTTGTCCATGATTGCAGAATGCTTCTTGATAACATCCTCAATGCCGAGGCATTTGCCCATGGTCCAATAGAAATCGTCGGTGTTGTTGTTGATAGCCGCACCCTTGCTGCCGCTCCAGCCGGTCACGGTGTAGTAGTGGAGCGAGAGTCCGTTCATCCGATGTCCCACGTTGTTCATCAGAACCTCGGTCCATTTGTAGTCGTAGTCGCTGGCTCCCGATGCTATCTTGTAGAGCTTTGTGCCGTCATATTCGCGGCAGTAGGTGGAATAACGGCGGTAGAGGTCGGCGTAGTATTCAGGACGCATGCTTCCGCCGCAGCCCCAGCTCTCGTTGCCCACGCCAAGATACTTCAGTTTCCAAGCCTTCTCCCTGCCGTTCTGGCGGCGCAGACGAGCCATCGGAGTGTCGCCGTCGCTGGTCATATACTCCACCCATTTGGCAAGCTCTTCAACAGTTCCGCTGCCCACGTTGCCGCTGATGTAAGGCTCGCAGCCAAGCATCTCGCAGAGGTTAAGGAACTCATGTGTACCAAATGAATTGTCCTCGATGGTGCCGCCCCAGTTGTTGTTCTGCATGGTAGGACGCTTGTCGCGTGGACCGATGCCGTCCATCCAGTGATATTCGTCGGCAAAGCATCCGCCCGGCCAGCGAAGCACGGGAATCTGGAGAGCCTTCAGAGCATCGAACACATCCTTGCGGTAGCCGTTGATGTTTGGAATCTGTGAATTTTCGCCAACCCACAGACCACCGTAGATGCATGAGCCGAGATGCTCGGCAAACTGTCCGTAAATCTCCTTGTTGATTTTCTCCTTGCCCTGGTTTACGTGTATTGTTGCCTGGGTGCTCTCAGCCGATGCAGAGATGCCAAATGTCACAGCTACAGCTGTTGTCAATATGCACTTAATCATAATCGTATTGTTTTATTTCTTGTTTGCAACTGCTGCCTTTTCAATGGCAATACCTTTCTTATAGTTCTCGATGTAGGCGTTGAATCCTGCAATGTCCTCGGCGGTGGGAGCAATCTCCACACCGGCATTGCCTGCGAACACCTTCTCGTCGAGGAAGTCGGCGAGCGACTGCTTCTTATCGTTGTTCACAAGATATGAGCCGAGCAGGGCTATACCCCATGCGCCGCCTTCGCCTGCAGTCTCCATAACAGAGATTGGCGAGTTGATGGCAGCAGCCAGCACGCGCTGTCCCACGCCCTTGGTCTTGAACAGACCGCCGTGACCTGTGATGCGGTCAACCTTTATCTTCTCGTCGTTGAAGAGAATATCGTTGCCCACCTTCAGCACGCTCACTGAACCATAAAGATGTACGCGCATGAAGTTGGCAAGGTTGAACTTATCGTTGGCTGAGCGCACAAAGAGCGGACGGCCTTCCTCGCAACCGGTTACAGGCTCGCCTGATATGTAGTTGTAAGAGATAAGTCCACCGCAGTCGGCATCGCCGGTGAGCGCGTGGTTGTAGAGCTTGCCGTAAAGCTCGTTCATATCCACCTTAATGCCAAGTAGTTCCTGATATTCCTTAAACAATCCCACCCATGCGTTGAGGTCGGATGTACAGTTGTTGCAGTGAACCATTGCCACGGGACTTCCGTCGGGAGTTGTCACCATGTCGATAACTTCGTAGGGCTTGCTCAGCTCCTTCTCCAATACAATCATAGAGAAAGATGATGTACCAGCCGATACGTTACCTGTGCGCTGCTTCACGGCGTTGGTTGCCACCATGCCTGTGCCGGCGTCGCCTTCGGGAGGACAAACAGGTATGCCAGCCTTCAGGTGTCCTGACACGTCGAGCAGCTTTGCTCCCTTCTCGTTCAGCTTGCCTGCATCCTCACCGGCCATGAGCACCTTGGGAAGAATATTCTCAAGCGTCCAGCCGAAGCCGCGTGGAGCCACAAGGTCGTTGAACTTGCTAACCATCTCTGCCGAGTAGTTCTTGGTCTCAGAGTCGATAGGCAGCATGCCAGATGCGTCGCCCACGCCGAGCACTTTCTCGCCTGTAATCTGCCAGTGAATATATCCTGCAAGAGTGGTGAGGAAAGTGATGTCCTTCACATGCTCCTCGCCGTTGAGTATTGCCTGGTAGAGATGTGAGATGCTCCAGCGCAGCGGGATGTTGAACACAAACAGCTCTGACAGTTCGGCGGCAGCCTTGGCTGTATTTGTGTTGCGCCATGTGCGAAAAGGCACGAGAGTTTCTTTATAGAATCCGGAATCGTTGTCATTGAAAGCCATGTATCCGTGCATCATTGCGCTGATACCGATGGCTGCTAAGGTCTCAATCTCGGTGTCGTACTGCTCCTTCACGTTTTTGCGGAGGTCGGCGTAGCAGTCCTGCAGACCGTTCCATATCATGTCGATACTGTAAGTCCAGAGCCCGTCAACAAGCTGGTTTTCCCAGTCGTGGCTGCCCTGAGCTATAGGATTGTTGTGGGCATCAATGAGAACTGCCTTTATACGGGTAGAGCCAAACTCGATTCCGAGAATGGCTTTACCTGTTTCTATTGTTGTTTTTGGATTTGATTGCATAGTTTTTATTCTATAAATCTTATAAATTCTATAAGTCTTATAAATTTTATATATCTTAGTAAGTCTTATATTACTTAAGAGCCTTGTTAAGCATGTAGTAAACCTCGTTGTTGCGAAGCTGATTCTTGAATCCGATGGTTGTGGTGTTCTTGTCGATGCTGATGTGCTCGATGCCCACAATCTCGGCGAAGTCTTCCCAGTACTCAGCTGTGATGTCGTATGAGAATGCGCTGTGGTGAGTGCCGCCGGCAAGAATCCATGCGCCTGCGCCAATCTCGAATGTGGGCTGTGGAACCCAAAGGGCAGATGCAACAGGGAGCTTAGGCATTGGCTTCGGCTCGATGCACTCCACCTCGCTGGTAATCAGGCGCAGGCGGTTGCCGAGGTCAACGACTGTAGCCTTGATTCCCCGTCCTGTCTTCGATGTGAACACAAGGCGTGCTGTTTGCTGCTTGCGTATGCCGATGCCGAGGAAGTGAACCTCAAGAGTAGGTTTGTCAACAGCGATGAGCGGACAAACCTCAAGCATGTGGCTCTGCAGGCTCGATGTGCAGTCGGCTGCGAAGTTGAGAGTATAATCCTCAAGGAACGAGCAACCCTTTTCAAGTCCCTGGTTCATTATCCACAGTGTGCGGTAAAGGCAGGCTGTCTTCCAGTCGCCCTCAGCTCCGAAACCATAGCCCTCAGCCATGAGACGCTGTGATGCGAGACCCGGAATCTGGTCGAAACCGCAGAAGTTAGGATCGTTGATGTCAGCGTCGCCGAGGTCATCGAAGTTAGTGGTAAAGGCTGTCGCGCCTTCGTCCTCAAGCACACGGCGGAGAGCAATCTCAGCCTTGGCGGCATTCTTCACCTTCTCCCAATAAACCTCTTCGCCCGACTCGTCGATCTTGATTGTGTATGCCTTCTTGTATTCCTCAACAAGTGCGTCAGCCTCTGCGTCTGTCACTTTCTTGAGATAATCCATGAGTGAAGACACTGGATAGTAGTCAACATGATAACCGAGACGCTGCTCAAACTCCACGCGGTCACCGTCGGTTACGGCAACGTTGTTCATGTTCATACCGAACATCAGACAACGCACGTTATGGGCATCAGCCACACCGGCTGCAACACGCGACCATACGGCAATCTGCTTCTGTACTTCCTCGCTCTTCCAGTAGCCAACGACAACCTTGCGTGGAACACGCATGCGGGTGCAGATGTGGCCGAACTCGATGTCGCCGTGGGCACTCTGGTTGAGGTTCATAAAGTCCATGTCGATGGTGTCCCAGGGAATCTCGGCATTATACTGAGTGTGGAGGTGGAGCAGTGGCTTCTTGAGAGCCTGAAGACCCTTAATCCACATCTTGGCAGGCGAGAAGGTGTGCATCCATGTGATGATACCCACGCACTTGTCATCGTTGTTGGCAGCCTTCATGATTGTCTCAACCTCGACAGAGGAGTTGGCTGTACCTTTATATACTACTTTTATTGGCAGGCGGCCAGATGCGTTGAGTCCGTCAACCATTTCCTTTGAGTGTCCGTCAACCTGTACCACTGCATCGCCTCCATAAAGGAGCTGTGCACCGGTGACAAACCAAATTTCGCTTTCTGAATAAATTTTGTGCATAGTCAGTTTGTTTTTATTTTTTCTTTTGTCCGTAATATGCGTTTGGACCATGCTTGCGCATGTAGTGCTTCTCTATGAGCAACGGATTCATGGTTGTCTCAGGATTAACCATGAGGCTCACAAAAGCCATCTTGGCACACTGTTCCATAACCTTGGCATTGTAAACGGCATTGGCTGGTGATGTGCCCCATGAGAAAGGACCGTGATTCTTAACCAACACACCAGGAGTATGGTCAGGATTCATGCCTTCAAAGCGCTTTACTATTACTTCGCCTGTTTCTTTCTCATACTCTGCCATCTGGTCGGCAGTCATGTCGTCTGTGCAGGGAATATCCTTGTAGAAATAGTCGGCGTGTGTGGTGCCGATGTTTGGAATGTCCTTACCAGCCTGTGCCCATGCTGTGGCGTAGGTGGAGTGTGTGTGAACCACGCCCTTGATGTTTGGGAATGCCTTATATAATATAAGGTGTGTGGCTGTGTCGCTTGACGGGTTTAGGTCGCCTTCAACCACTTTGCCTGTTTCCAGGTCAACCACAACCATGTCGCTTGCCTTCATGTCGTCATAGCTAACACCCGATGGCTTTATCACCACGAGGCCTTTTTCACGGTCGATGCCCGACACGTTGCCCCATGTGAATATAACCAACTCCTGCTTCACCAAGTCAAGGTTGGCCTGAAACACTTCTTGCTTTAATTCTTCTAACATAATTGTCTTACTTTTTTAAATGTTTGTCTTTTCTCTGTTGGCGCTCAAGTTGAAACGGTAGAGGTGTGCTCCGCGTTTCGAGCTTTTCTTGTCTATCAGTTCTGTACGCTCCAGATAATACATATCGTTGATGTATTTTCTGAAATTGCGCTTGTCAAGCTCTTCGCCGCTGATTGCCTCGTAGACTTTCTGAAGCTGGGTGAGAGTGAACAGCTTGGGCAGAAGACGGAAGCCGATGGGCTCATGCGTTATTGTCTCGCGCATCATCTGCCTTGCTTTCTGTATCATGCTGCGGTGGTCGGAGTAGAGTGGGGGAAGGTCGTTTATCGCCATCCACTCCACTCCATGTTTCTCGCGCAGCTTCTCATCATAATCGTTCACGTTGATAAGCGCATAATATACAATGGAGATAACCCGCTCGCCTGGGTCTCGGTCTATGCGGCCGAATGCTCCTACTTGGCGCAGATACTGGTTGCGCAGTCCTGCAAGCTCCATAAGCACCCGGTTGGCGGCGTCGTCAATGCTCTCATTGCTGCGTACAAATCCACCATATACAGACCATTCACCACGTCCCGGATCCATTTGGCGTTTACCTATGAGTACCCGTAATTCGCGACCGTCAAATCCGAATACGATGCAGTCGACAGAAACCAGCATCCGGGGTTGTTCGTGATAATATGATACCATTTTCGTTTTTTTGTTTGTTTATTGTGCAGTGTTGCGTATTGCCCGTTTACCAGAAGTAGTAGTAGAATGCTACTGTGATGGCAAGGATAATGCAGGTGTGGATGATATCCCACTTGTTCCAGCTTGCACGGGTCTCCGCACGCTGCTCTGGTGTTGATGTGCCGAATACGAGTCCTTTGATTTTTTCCTCTGAAGGAGCCTCGGTTGCAAGGCTGACAATAATCACGACAAGGCAGCATACTACGAGCATAACGCCGCAGAAGTAGAGCCAGTTGAAATCATAGAACACTGTCTTAAACCAGCTGTCGGAAGCATCGGTGGCGTTGGAGTAGTAAACCTTTGCGCCCAAACGTGTCAAACCGATAATCATACCAGAGAGCAGTCCCCACATACCGCCTTTTGCAGATGCACGCTTCCAGCAGATACCGAGGAGGAATGCTGATGCGATACCTGGAGCGAGTACAGACTGAACGTCCTGCAGATAGTTGTAGAGAACGTCGCCTACGCTCTTCATGATTGGAATCCAGAGGATACCGAGAATCACAATTACCACAGTGGCTATCTGGCCGATGGTCACGAGCTGCTTCTCGGGAGTGTTGGGCTTGAAACGCTTGTAGAAGTCGATGGTGAACAACATCGCAGATGAGTTGAACAGTGATGCAAGTGATGACATGAGGGCTGCGAGAATACCGCAAACCACAAGTCCCTTAACACCTGCAGGCAGCAGTTTTGCCACAAGTGACGGGAAGGCTGCATCGGCACTTGGCAATACGTAAACCTCGCCGTTGAGTGCGATGCCATTCTTCGACATAGCAAATGCAATCATACCTGGGATAAGGAACAGGAATACAGGCAGAAGTTTCAGATATGCGCCGAAGATTGTACCGCGGCGGGCTTCCTTCTCGTTCTTTCCTGAGAGTACGCGCTGCACGATGAACTGGTCGGTACACCAATACCAGAAACCGATAACGGCACTTCCCACAAGGGCTCCGAGCCATGGATAATCTGGGTCGCGGAGGTCACGCATGAGGTTGGTCATGTGGTCGCCATACTGGTTTACCTCAACGGCGCTGCAGGCAGCCATCATCTCGTCCCATCCGCCAAGGGCACGGAGACCGAGAACAAGGATAATCAGTGAGCCGAGCAAAAGAATAGGAGTCTGGAGCACAGATGTGTAGAGCACGGACTTCATACCTCCGAAGATGGTATAGAGAGCGGTGATTACCACCAGTCCGATAGCTGCAATCCAGAAGAAATCGATGCCCCAAAGCTCCTTAATTCCAAATACCTGCTGGAACACCAAGCCGCCTGCATATACAGTTACGGCAACTTTTGTCAGTACGTAGCTGATGAGTGAGATAACCGACAGAATAGTGCGGCTTTCAGGGTTGTAGCGGCGCTCCAGAAACTCTGGCATGGTGTAAACCATTGAGCGTGTATAGAATGGCACGAACACCCAGCCGAGAATAAGAATCATCCATCCCTGAATCTCCCAGTGTGCCATAGCCATACCTGATGATGCTCCGGCTCCGGCAAGACCAATCAAGTGTTCAGAACCAATGTTTGAGGCGAATATTGACGCACCGATGGCAATCCATGTTGCATCCTTTCCTCCGAGAAAATAGTCGGCTGAGTCGTTGTTCTTCTGACTGACAACCCAAACCACGATACCGATAAGTGCCAGACAGAAGACACCAATCACAATCCAATCTAATAATGCCATGATTTAATTGTTTTATTTGTTAGTTTTTTTTGTAAATTATTTCACTGAGAATTTGTATGCCACGTGGCTGTAGTATTTCTCTCCTGGTTTCAGATAAGGCTGTGGCCAGTCTTTCTTGTTTGGAGAATCGGGATATTTCTGGCTCTCCAGACAAACGCTCACATGCTTTGGATATTTGATGCCGTGCTTGCAGCTGATGCCCGTACCTTGGAAGTTGCCAGTGTAGCACTGTACGCCAGGCTCATTTGTGAACATCTCCATGAAAATACCAGTTTTTGGTGAATAGAGTGATGCGCACACCTGTGTGTCGTCACCCTTGCCGTCCTTATATGTGTTCAGACACCAGTTGTGGTCGTAGCCTGTGGCATTCTTAATCTGCTGGAATGTTGTGTCTACGATGGTTTCCTGAATGGCATGAGGAGTGCGGAAGTCCATTGGAGTGCCTTCAACAGGAAGTATCTCACCTGTTGTCATGTATGTGGCATCTGCTGGGGTATAGTTGTCGGCGTTGAGATAGAGCACCATGTCCATACCTTCCTGCGACGGGTCACCGTTCAGATTGAAATAGCTGTGGTTGGTCATGTTTATCACAGTCTCCTTGTCGGTTGTTGCCTCAAACACAATGTCGAGAGTGTTGTTGCTTAATAAGGTATATGTGGTGGTGGCTTTCACTTCACCCGGGAAGTTGTTGTCACCGTCTGGAGATACAATTGTGAGCTTCAGGGTAGAATCGTTGGGCTGTTCTGCGTCATACACCTGATACATCCAGCCTGTAGGTCCGCCGTGTAGGCAGTGCCCGAAGTTGTTTTGGGGCAGTTGATACTCTTTACCGTCAACGGTTATCTTGCCGTCCTTTATGCGGTTTGCATAGCGTCCCACAGATGAGCCGTAATCGCTTGGCGAGTTCTTTATGTCGGCATACTGGGCTATATTGTCGTAGCCAAGCACCACGTCAGTGGGCTTACCGTCCTTGTCGGGTGTCATGATTGATACCACTCGGCCGCCAAAATTAGTGATGCAAACCTCCATGTCGCCGTTGGTGAGGGTGTACAGGGCAGTCTTTTTGCCGTTGATTGTTGAGTCAAACTTTGCAGGGTCAAGATTTGACATATTACCCTGCTGTGATTTTTCTCCACTTGCGCATGCTGCCATCATTGCTGCCATGCCAAGTCCTAAGATTGAAGCTGTTAATTTTTTCATTTTTAGTCTTATTTTTTAGTATTTTATGTTTCAGTTATGGTTTTCGTCGGTAAAATTACACTTTTTTTTTGAACTGACAAAGAAAAAACAAAGTTTTTTATATATTTAAGTGTATTTTTTACACTAAAAACGAAAAAAGGAACAAAAAAGCATAATAAAACACCAAGGTGGTCATATCAAATTAATGATTACGACCACCTTGGGGATTCATTTTATTTGCTGTAAAACAGCGAGGTCAAAGGATTTTTATCAGTCGCTGATTTTGCGGGCACCGTCACCTATCACCACGTCGATGATAACAGGCTCTTTGCCATACTTTTCCTTGAACTTAGCCTTTGCTGTCTCGCAGAAATGGTTGTAAAGGTCATCTTCCACGAGGTTGATGGTGCATCCGCCGAAGCCTCCGCCCATGATACGGCTACCTGTCACCATGCACTCCTTGGCAATGTCGTTGAGGAAGTCGAGCTCTTCGCAGGAAACCTCGTAGTCCTTCGACAGTCCCTCATGAGTCTCGTACATCTTCTTGCCCACTGTCTCGTAGTCACCCTTCTCAAGTGCTTCGCAGACGGCAAGCACGCGGAAATACTCTCCGATTACATACTTTGCGCGCTTGTAGTCTTCCTCGCTTATCTGGTCTTTCACTGCCTCCAGCTTCTCCCAGTCGGCATCGCGCAGAGTCTCCACGCCAATAGCCTTTGCCACACGCTCGCAGCTGTTGCGGCGGTCGTTGTAGGGTGAACCCACAAGTGCGTGCTTCACGCAAGAATTAACAAGTACGAGCTTATAGCCCTTAGGCTCCCATGGGAAATACTGGAACTCACCGCTACGGCAGTCAAGGCGCATGAGATTGTTTGCCTTGCCGTGGCAAGATGCAAACTGATCCATGATACCACAGTTCACACCTATATATTTATGCTCTGTTGCCTGACCAACCTTTGCCAGTGTCATACGGTCGGTGTCGCCCTTGCCGAAGAGGTCATCGAGGGCGAAGGCAAAACAGCTTTCAAGTGCAGCTGACGATGACATGCCTGTGCCGAGGGGAACATCGCCTGCAAATGCTGTGTTGAATCCCTCAACAGGAATACCCAATGCCATCATCTCGCGGCATACGCCGAAGATGTAGCGGAAGTGGGTGGCTGACGGTCCCTTCTCGTCATCAAGCGAGAATTCGGCATAGTCCTTCAAATCTATTGAGTATGCGCGTACTATGCGTGTACCGTTGGGCTTTATCTCAGCCATCATGCCTTGCTGTACTGCGCCAGGGAATACAAAACCGCCGTTATAGTCGGTATGTTCTCCAATGAGGTTAATACGGCCTGGAGCGGCATATATGGAACCTGTTGTTCCATCGAAGTGCTTGATGAAGCGACTTCTTACATCGTTGATTGTTAGTTTCATAGTTTATTATGTTTTAATTAAATATTTAGTATTTATACTGGAATATCCTTGTTCACGTTCTTATATCCTATCAGGCTATAATACAGGATGTATGCAAGCATTGCAATAACGAGCCAGTAGCTGGTTATCGGGTCGATGGCTTTTGCTATTGCCTCCTGAATCAGTGGCATTACACCGCCACCGACAACAAGCATCATGAAAAGACCTGATGCGGCAGGAGTGTATTTGCCGAGACCTTCTGTTGACAAGTTGAAAATACCGCCCCACATAATGGATGTGCATATACCGCAAATGAAAATAAAGATACACTTGATTGGAATTTCGTGTCCGTCGTAGCTGAATGTCATGCTTTCCGGCAGGAATATTGCGACGAGCAGGAAAATGATTGCTGCTGAGCATACAATAGCCATCTGCATGGATGTAGAGACATAACGGCTGATGATTGAGCTTGAGAAACGTCCAATCATCATCAGGAACCAGTAAATGGCAGCAAGAGCTCCACCTACAGCGGCAGCACCTTCGAATGTCATGTGCGATACATAGAAGTTGAGCTGTGCGGGAATACCGATCTCAATACCTACATAGAAGAATATTGCGATTACGCCAAGCATGCAGTGACGGAACTTCAGCGGTGCCCAGCATGAGATGCGCTCTGTGACTTCTGCCTGTGGCTCCGGTATCGACACGAAGCAGATGATGAGGAACGAAATTGCGAATACTGCGATACCGATAAACAGCAGTGGAGAAACGTCACTCATTGATGTGCTGCTTGTTACTGTTCCGATAAGGGCACCTACGAGGAATGGAGTGAGCGCTCCAGTGAGCGAATTGAATGAACCGCCAATCTGAAGCAGCTGATTACCTTTGTTGCCGCCTCCGCCGAGAAGGTTAAGCATCGGGCATACTACAGTGTTGAGCATACATACACAGAAACCGCAGATGAAAGCTCCCAAAAGGTAGATAAGCAAATTGAGCTTAACTGTCTGTTCGCCAACTGTAAATGTGTCAATGTCTGCACCGAAGATGCTTGAGATGTACTGCACCAACAGACCGACAACACCTACAGCCATTGCTATGAGGGCGGTCTTCTTGTAGCCGTACTTGGTAAGCATGACACCAGCCGGCACACCCATAAACAGGTAGGCTGCAAAGTTCATCATGTTACCCATCATGCCTGCCCAGTTGTAGGTGTTACCCCAAATATTGCCAAATGGGGCAGCCATGTTTGTTACAAACGAAATCATCGCATAGATGAAACACATAGTGATAATGGCCACTATGCTACCATTCTTTTGATTTTTACTCATTGTTGTTTTTAAAATTTATTTAAGTTATAGTTTTCCCGTTAGGTTGTTGAAAAAGCACGATTTTGGCTCTGCTTAGTTCGTAGCAGAGCCAAAATCGCAGGTGGGGTTATTTATATAGTCCCAAATTTGTAAATTGTCTTTTGTTTGTACTGTTCCGACGGACGGAGTACAACTGATGGGAAGTATGGACGATTTGGAGAGTCGGGGAAGTGCTGGCACTCCAGACAAACTGCCGAGCGTCTTGGGAATGTAGCTCCGTGCTGTCCCACTGCACCGTTGCAGAAGTTGGCTGTATAGAGCTGTACTCCCGGCTCAGTGGTGTAAACCTCCAGTGTGCGGCCGCTCTTTGGCTCTGTCACTCTTGCTGCAAAACTCAGCTCGCCTTCTTCCTTCTTGTTGAGCACATAGTTATGGTCGTAGCCGCTGCCGTTCTTGATTTGCTCGTTGTCGGCGTCAATCTCCAAACCAAATGCCTTTGGCTTGCGGAAGTCGAATGGAGTTCCCTCAACCTTGAGAATTTCACCCGTAGGAATGCTGGTGTTGTCGATAGGCAGATAGAAGTCTGCATTTATTTCGCAAATCTGCTCCTCGATGGTAGGTGTCGGGTTGGCGATTCCGGCAAGGGCGAAGAATGCGTGGTGGGTGAGACAGATGATAGTCTTCTTGTTGGTTGTGGCGAGATATTCGATGACAATCTCGTTGTCGTCAGTGAATGTGAACTCCACTGTCAGCTTCACTTCTCCCGAGAATCCTTCCTCGCCGTAGGGTGATGTCAGGTTGAGAGCCAGCGAGCGCGGTCCCATCTGGCGTGCGTCCCAAACTTTCATGTTGTATCCCACGTTGCCGCCGTGCAGATGGTTTGGTCCGTCGTTGAGTGCCAGCTGATAATCCTTGCCGTTCAGCGTGAACTTACCCTTGCAGATACGGTTGCCGTAACGTCCGATAAGTGTGGAACGGTAGATTTCGTTGGTTTCCATAAGAGCCTGTATGCTGTCGAAGCCATGGATTACGTTAGCCACGTTTCCGTCTTTGTCAGGCACCATGATAGCGCAGATGGCGCCGCCATAGTTTGAAATTGCCACTTCATAGCCCTTGCGGTTGCGCAGGATATACAGGTCGGTCTTTTTACCGTTTATTGTGGTTTGAAAATCCTTCCGATTCAAACCACAGAGATTCTTTGTTTCTGTTGAATTGCTCATTGGTTTTACTGTTTAGTTATTGAAATGCTCTGCAAAGTAAGCAAAAAAAAACGATATACCCAAACAATTTGAGAAAAAAATATTTTTTCAGTACGTTAAAAACTTCTAAAAGCAGTTCTTCAGTAAATCTGCCACCACATAACTGCTGCCTCCAATGAATACGAAATCATTATCTTCCGCATTTTTTTTGGCTGCGTTATATGCCTGTTGTACAGAAGAATAAGCATTTCCTGATAAACCTCTTGTTTCCGCCTTTTCCTTCAGTACCGTTTCATTTATTGCCCTATGTGTCTCAGCTTTTGTGAAATAGTATTTTGCATTCTTTGGAAGCATGTCCATCACGGTGTCAATGTCTTTGTCGTCCACCATACCGAACACAATGTGCAGGGCATCGCACGGTTGCTGCGCAATCTGTCTGCTCAGGTATTGCCAGCCAGCCACGTTGTGTCCTGTGTCGCAGATGGTGAGAGGATGTTGTGCCAGTATCTGCCATCTGCCTTTCAGTCCCGTAAGTGTGCATACATTGGCAAGTCCGCGACGGATATTGTCATTGCTTATATTTAATTCCGGCAGGTTGGCAACGGTTGTCAGTATCGTGTTGGCGTTTTTCTTCTGATATGCTCCCCGCAGGTCGGTCATCAGGTCTGCGGCATTTTCATACGGCTTGTCCTCGGCAAAGCATATCGGGGCACACATCTCTTTTGCCTTTGCCTCAAACACGGGGCGTGTCTCTGACGTTGCCTCGCCGATTATCACGCGCGTACCTTTCTTTATAATACCGGCTTTCTCCGATGCTATTTTCGCAAGTGTGTCGCCAAGAAACTGTGTGTGGTCAAAACTTATGTTGGTTATCACCGAGAGGATGGGGGAGATGATGTTGGTGCAGTCGAGCCTGCCGCCAAGACCCACCTCTATCACAGCCACATCCACGTTCATGTCGCTGAAATATTTGAATGCAAGGGCTGTTGTCACCTCAAAGAACGACGGATGAAGCGGCTCGAAGAAGTGACGCTCATGCTCCACAAAGTCTATCACGTACTTCTCGCTTATCGGTTCGCCGTTCACCCTTATGCGCTCAGAGAAGTCCACAAGGTGGGGCGAGGTGTAGAGTCCCACGCGGTAGCCTGCCGTCTGCAGTATTGCGGCAATGGAGTGCGAGCACGATCCCTTGCCGTTGGTGCCGGCAATGTGTATGGTCTTGTATTTTGTATGCGGATGGTTGAAGTGCTCGTCAAGTGCTCTGGTGTTTGACAGTCCCTCCTTGTAGCCCGATGCTCCCTGACGTTCAAACATCGGCATCTGGTTGAACAGATATTCACAAGTCTCAGTATAGTTCATTATTATGCTTTTATAAAATAAAAAAAACAGTGCTCCTATAAGCCGGGTTCTGTACAGTTGCCTGCGTCTGTCATTTATCTACTCTGTATGTTGCCACACAGCTCAAGCGTTCTACCCTCCGCCGTACCATTGCAGACACTTCGGTTGCCCGCAGATGCCTGAAGGATTCGGACTGGCTGCCCTCAACCAACGGTTTACATGAACTTGCAGCCCCCAGACGGCACAGCCCGGCGATCGCCCGCCGGCTGGTAGTCTCTTACACTACCTTCTCACCCTTACTCTCATCCTGCGATGTGAGCGGTTGTTTTCTTCTGCCATTACCTACCGTCACCGATAGCTCCTATTTTCGGGAGTGGGGTGCCATTTGCTGCCCGGACTTTCCTCTCGCACATCGCTGTGCCAGCGACAGACCGGAGCACTGTTTTTTTCTAAATGAAGAGTGAAGAAACGTAAGTTCGACGAAGTCAATGAAGAATGGGCTTGCGCCGTACTTTCTTCATTGGGAATCCTTTATTTTCCCAAATCTTTGTTCTCTATGATTCTTCACTCTTCGTTCTTCATTTTAATTGATTCTTCATTTCGAGCAAAGCGAGATTCTTCATTCTTCATTTAATACGATTCTTCATTTAAAAGAAACGTCTTGAAGTCGGCAAAATCTTTTGTCATTGCCACGCTCTGCTTCTTTCCCTTCATGAATTCAGCAAGGCGTGCAGGTATCTCCACGTCACAGCCGATGATGCTGTCAACGGTGTCCTTGAATTTTGCAGGATGAGCCGTCTCGCAGAACACTCCGACCTCACCGTCTTTTAGCTGCTCGCTGAGTGCGCGGTAACCGCATGCTCCGTGGGGGTCGAGAATGTAGCCTGTCTTTGCATAACAGTCCTTCATTGTCTCGCGTATCTGGTCGTCGCTGTATGTTGCGCCGCTGATGAGCGATGTTATCTTTGCGTGGTCGCCCTTGTAGAGGTCATAGATACGAGCAAAGTTCGACGGGTCGCCCACATCCATGGCGTTGGCTATGGTCTGGCGGCTTGCCTTTGGCTCATACTTTCCTGTCTGCAGATAGTTGTAGAAAATATCGTTGGCGTTGTTGGCGGCGATGAAACGCTTTACCGGCAGTCCCATGGCGTGACCGAAGAGAGCTGCGCAGATGTTGCCGAAGTTGCCCGACGGCACGCACACCACCATGTTGTCTGCCTTGCCCTGTGCCTTCAGACGGGCATAGGCGTTGAAGTAGTAGAACGCCTGAGGCAGGAAGCGCGCTACGTTTATGGAGTTTGCCGACGTCAGTTTCATGTGTGCGTTCAGCTCCTTGTCCATAAATGCGCTTTTCACCAGTGCCTGACAGTCGTCGAACACACCGTCCACCTCAATGGCTGTGATGTTCTTGCCGAGTGTGGTGAACTGGCTCTCCTGTATCTTGCTCACCTTGCCTTTGGGGTAGAGAACATACACGTGTATGCCGTCCACGCCGAGGAATCCGTTTGCCACGGCGCTGCCCGTGTCGCCGCTTGTTGCCACGAGCACATTCACCTGCTCCTTGCCCTCGCAGCGGATGAAGTACTGCAGCAGGCGTGCCATGAAGCGTGCGCCCACATCCTTGAATGCTAATGTGGGACCGTGATAAAGTTCGAGACTGTAGATGCTGTCGCTTACCTTTTCTATAGGACAGTCGAATGCCAAGGTGTCGTACACGATGTCGTGCAGTGCGTCGGCGTCAACATCCTCGCCGAAGAATGCGTCTGCCACGGTGTAGGCTATCTCCTGGAACGACATCTTGTCAATCTCGTCGAAAAATTCCTGCGGCAATGTCTTTATGCGCTCTGGCATATACAGTCCGCGGTCGCCTGCAAGTCCTTTCACCACAGCCTCGTGCAGCGTGGCGGCAGGAGCCTGTTTGTTTGTGCTGTAATATTTCATAATGTTGTTATTGTATAAGCATAAATTCTTTCATAAACTCATTAAGGCGCAGCATTCCGAATGCGCCGCCCACGCAGGTCTGTTCGTCGTAGGTCTGCACCTCGTCTGCCTCTATACCTTTATAATATATAATAAAAGGTACCGGCTCATTCACGTGATTACGTGTCTCCACAGGGGTGGGGTGATCGGGCAGGATGGCTATACATACCGGTTCGTCCCACTTTTCAGTTTCGTTGAATATCGGGGCGATGATGCGGCTGTCGAGATATTCTATCGTGCGTACCTTCAGGTCCACATCGCCGTCGTGACCCGCCTCGTCGCTTGCCTCAACGTGTAGAAACACGAAATCCTGTCTGCGCAAGGCATCTATTGCCGCCTGCGCCTTACCCTCATAGTTGGTGTCGTAGAGTCCTGTCGCACCTTCCACCTCCACAATGTCCAGTCCGGCATAATGCCCAATGCCCTTTATAAGGTCCACAGCCGAGATCACGCTTCCGCTGCTGACCTGCGGATACAGCTGCTTCAATGTCTGCATGCTCGGACGGTAGCCTCCGCTCCACGGCCAGATGCTGTTTGCCGGCATTTTACCCTCTGCCTTGCGCCTGATGTTTATCGGGTGCTGTTCAAGCAGCGCCTGCGATTTTATTATGAGGTCGTTGATAAGGTCGGCGGTCTCCTGCGGTGTCATGCGTACTATGCCGTTCTCCACACATCCGCCATCACACAGCTCCGGCTTATATCCTGCCTCAGGCTTCACCAGCTTCTCGCGCCACGGCGACTCCACCCAGTCGTGCGGCGGAGCACAGTCGATGTGCTTATTGCCGCCCTTGATTATCATCAGGTGGCGGTATTGTATTCCTGTGACGAACTTTACGCGGTCGTTGCTGAGATGCTCGTTGAGATATGCTATCATCTCCCTTGCGTCATCGGTGGTGAGGTGTGTGCCGTGATGGTTCTTTATCTTTCCGTCGGCAAGCGTTATGACGTTGCAGCGTATAGCCATCTCGTCGGTTGCCATTTCATAGCCGATGGATGCGGCTTCGAGCGGACCGCGACCCTCATACACTTCGTCGAGGTCGTAGCCCATGATTGCCGTGTTTGCCACCTCGCTGCCTGGCAGGTAGCCCTCAGGAACGGTCGTCAGCCGTCCGCAACGCCCCATGCGGGCTATCTTGTCCATATATGGCGTGGCGGCATACTGCAGCGGTGTCTTTCCGCCCAGGCGCTCCACCTTGTGGTCTGCCATGCCGTCGCCAAGAATTATGATGTGCTTCATTGCTCTCCCGTCTTTAGATGTTTGCTATGCTGATTATGTTTGCGAACACTCCGGCAGCAGTCACTCCCGCACCTGCTCCGTAGCCCTGTATGAGCATCGGATAGTCGAGATAGCGCTCGGTGGTGAGCATCACGATATTGTTGCTGCCCTCAAGCTCGTAGAACGGATGGCGCTGGTCCACTGCCTGCAGCGATACGCTGGCGGCTCCCTGCTCCATTTTAGCCACAAAGCGCCACCTCTTGTTTTCCTGCTCCAGCACCTTGCGGTCTGCCTCAAACTTGGCATCGAGCGACGGGAGCTTTGCCCAGAAGTCGTCAATGGTTCCGTCGAACATATCATCGGGTATGAACAGGTTTTTCTCCACGTCGTCCTGCTCCACCTTATATCCTGCCTCGCGGGTGAGTATCACCAGCTTGCGTATCACATCCTTGCCGCTCAGGTCAATGCGTGGGTCGGGCTCGCTGTAGCCCTTCTCCTTAGCCATCCATACAGCCTTTGATAACGGCGTGGTGGCAGAAATCTCGTTGAATATGAAGTTTAGCGTTCCGCTCAAAACTGCCTCAATCTTAAGTATTTTATCGCCCGACGAGCGCAGGTCGTTGATGGTGCCTATGATTGGCAGACCGGCTCCCACGTTTGTCTCGAACAGGAATTTCACTCCTCGCTTCAGCGCTGTCTTCTTCAGCTTCACGTAGTTGTCGTACTCGCTCGATGCCGCCACCTTGTTGGCTGCCACCACCGAAATGTTGTGGGCGAGCAGGTCCTGATATATCGTTGCCACGTCGGCGCTTGCCGTGCAGTCCACGAATACGCTGTTGAAGATGTTCATGCCGATAATCTCCTCGCGCATCTTCTCAAGGCTGCTCGGCTCCGATGCCGCGAGTTGCTCGCGGTAGGTGTCGAGGCTGATGCCGTCGCGGCAGAATATGGCGTTGTGGCTGCTTGCTATTCCCACCACGTTGAGCTTCAGGCGGCGGGTGTTCATCAGCACCTCATACTGGTTGCGTATCTGCTCCAGCAGGTTGCCTCCCACGGTGCCCACGCCGCATACAAACAGGTTGAGCACCTTGTACTCACTTAGGAAGAACGAGTCGTGAAGCACGTTGAGCGCCTTGCGCAGGAACTTTGAGTCGATAACAAACGAGATGTTTGTCTCCGACGCTCCCTGAGCGCAGGCTATGACGCTGATGCCGCTGCGTCCGAGAGTGCCGAACAGCTTTCCTGCAATGCCCGGAGTGTGCTTCATGTTCTCACCCACGATGGCTATTGTCGCCAGTCCGCTCTCGGCGTGCATGGGGTACATCGCTCCGGTCTCAATCTCGTGTGCAAACTCGTTGTTGAGCACGTCGACCGCCTCCTGGGCATCCTCGTCGCGCACACCTATTGAAGTGGAGTTCTCCGACGATGCCTGCGACACCATGAACACTGAGATTCCGTTGTCGGCAAGGGCGGTGAATATCCGTCGGTTCACACCGATTACTCCCACCATAGAGAGTCCCGTGACGGTGATGAGGGTTGTGCCGCTGATGCTTGAGATACCCTTGATTGCCTTGGCATCGTTGGCTATCTTGTCCTTTATTATTGTGCCCGGGTCGGTGGGGTTGAAGGTGTTCTTTACCAGAATTGGGATATTCTTCACACACACGGGGTATATTGTCGGCGGATAGATTACCTTTGCGCCGAAGTTGCAAAGCTCCATCGCCTCCACGTAGCTCAGCTCGTTGATGGTGTATGCCGTGCGTATCACCCTCGGGTCGGCGGTCATAAATCCGTTTACGTCGGTCCATATCTCAAGCACCTCGGCATTGAGAGCCGCTGCAATGATGCTGGCAGTGTAGTCGCTGCCGCCGCGTCCGAGGTTTGTCACCTCGCCAGTGTTCTTGTCGCTGCTTATAAATCCCGGTACCAGAGCCACTTGCGGCATGTCCTTAAACGTTTTCTCCACCAGCGAGTTTGTCAGCTCGGCATCGAGGATGTGCTTGCCGCCGCGCATGGCGGTCTTTATAAAATCGCGTGAGTCATACCATTTTGCGCCCTTCACGAGTGTTGCAACGATGTTGCTGCTCAGGCGCTCGCCATAGCTCACGATGGCATTCATGGTCTTGGGGCTGAGGTCGCGTATGAGATAAACTCCATAATAGATGGATTTCAGCTCGTCGAGGAGCTTGTCGATTACCACTGTCAGTGCAGTCCGCTTGTCGGTGTCGGTGATGATGGTGTCAATCATTGTGTGGTGGCGCTCAACCATGGCGTTGAATTCGTCCTCATACCTTGAATCACCGTTGACAGCCATTTTCGATGTGGCGATAAGCTTGTCGGTTATACCGCCGAGCGCGCTCACTACCACCACAACCTGCTGGTCTTGTCCCTCAACAATCTTCTGCAAACTCAGAATACTTTCCACGGAACCTACGGATGTTCCGCCGAACTTTAAAACTTTCATACGATTTTATTAATGTTTAATTTATAATTTATCCCCTTAACGAGCGGGGTGATCATTTTCATCTTTTTAATCGTGCCTGTAATGCTTTTTACATTGTTTTGCCGTTTATATATGGCAAATTCGGGACAAAGGTACAAAAAAAAAACGATATGACCAAAAGATATCACGCTTAAAAATATTTTTTTTTGCAAACTGCTGTTGTTGTCTGCGTTAATACCCGTTTGGGTGGCGAAAATCGCCGATTGGCACGTTCAAATCGGCGAATTAGAATCCTAAATCGCCGATTGGCATCACGCAAACGGCGATTGGCGGGACTCATAATGCAGTTCTGTTCTTGTATTCTAAATAGAAGTCATTGCGTTTCCCGAAACAGCTTCTCTGCTTGAGTGGACGGTGCTGTTTGTTAATTTATGACAAATATATGGCGGCTTTTTTGGCGGTAAGAAAATAAATGTCTAACTTTGCATAAACGACAAATAAAATAAGGTATAGACGTTATGACAGATTTTAAAGATTTGGTGCAGATGCGCCGCAGCCACAGAAAATATACTGACGAGGAAATAAATCCAGAAGACGTGCAGACCATTATGCGCGCCGCCCTGATGTCGCCGACAAGCAAGGGAAGGCGTGCATGGCACTTTGTGCTGGTTGACAACAAGGTTGACATAGAGAAACTTGCTGATGCAAAGGCACAGTTCTCGCAGTTTCTGAAGGAGGCGCCGCTTGCCATTGTGGTGCTCGGCGATCCTGTGGAGAACCCATGCTGGATTGAGGATGCCTCGGTGGCAGCCATCACCATGCAGTATCAGATAGAAGACCTGGGACTGGGAAGCTGCTGGATTCAGATGCGCAACGAGGTGCTCAGCGACGGCACCACCTCGGACGAGGTTATCCGTGGAGTGCTCGACATTCCCGAGAACATGAACTGCCTGTGCATCCTGGCTGTGGGACATGCCGCCGACCAGCGCAAGCCACAGTCTGAGGACCGCCTGAAGTGGGAGAACGTACACGCCAACAAGTATTAACAGAAGGGGACGGGCAAGACAGATGATAAACTACGATTTGACAAAGATAAAGGCGATAATCTTCGACGTTGACGGTGTGCTGAGCAAACAGACCGTACAGATGTCGGAGAACGGCGACCCTTTGCGCACGGTGAACATCCGCGACGGCTACGCTATACAGCTGGCAGTGAAACTTGGACTGAAAATATGCATCATCACGGGCGCAAAGACACAAAACATCAGGAAGCGCTACGAGGGACTGGGCGTTACGGATATTTATCTCGCCTCGTCGGTGAAGATAAAGGACTACGAGGACTACATCTGGCGCAACAGACTGAAGGATGAGGAAGTGATGTATATGGGCGACGATATTCCGGACATTGAGATTATGCGCCGTGCTGGCTGCCCTGTATGTCCAAGAGACGCAGCTCCTGACGTATGCAATGTGTGCGGATATATCAGCAATGTGAACGGTGGTGAGGGCTGTGCCCGCGATGTGATTGAGCAGGTGCTCAGAGCACGTGGAAGATGGCTTGATGATGACACGGCTTTTGGATGGTGATGTTTAAAGTAAAAGAATAGCGATGCTTGATAACTTAAAGAAATATAATATAATACTTGCGAGTGGCTCACCTCGGCGTAAACAATTGCTTGAAGGACTGGGCATAGAGTTTAGCCAACATGTGCTGAGGAATATTGATGAGAGCTTTCCCGATACGCTTTTGGCAGAAGAGGTGGCACAGTTTATTGCTCACAAAAAGTCGGAAGCATATCTGAAAGACATGGCAGACAACGATCTTGTGATAACCGCCGATACCATAGTGGTGGCGGACGGCGGTTGCGGCAGGAATGTTATTTTGGGCAAGCCACACGAAAGAAGTGAGGCGGTGGCGATGCTTAGGATGCTGAGCAATAAGACCCATAAGGTGATAACAGGCTGCTGCATCGTCACAAAAGACAGACAGCGGGTGTTCAGCGTGTCAACGGAAGTGACGTTCAAACAGCTTTCGGACGAAGAGATAGAATATTATGTAGATACCTTCCGTCCTTACGACAAGGCTGGTGCCTATGGTGTGCAGGAGTGGATAGGATATATAGGAGTGACGGGGCTTAGCGGCAGCTATTTCAATGTGATGGGATTCCCAATACAGAGGGTATATACAGAATTGGCGGAATTTTAGTTCCGCCAATTTTTTGTTTAATATCCCAAGTTCTCACATTTGTTTAATATCCCCAATCCTCACCGACAAGGATCACTGTGTGTTTTCCGCGTGGCGAGTTTCTCAGGAAATGTATGTAGTTGCAGATACAGTCCTCAGAGTTACAGTTATGGCACGCTCCGTCAATATGGCAAGGTGTCTTTTTGTCGGGGAATCGCATGTTGTTGATTGGGCTTGCCGTGCTGCGTGCCCTTTTCAGCGCTGCGTCGACATCTTGGCACACCTTGTTCATACCGATTACAAAGATTACGTGTTTTGGACCAAAAGTGATTGCCGCCACGCGGTTGCCGTTACCGTCGATGTTCACAATCACGCCGTCCTCGCTTATGGCGTTGGCGCTCGATAGATAGTAGTCGGCGGTAAATGCCTTCATGTATATATCTCCAGCCTCTTGCGGCGTGGCTGCAAGGTCACGGTCAAGCAGATTGTATTTGCCACTCTCATGCATTGCTTTTACCAATCCCATGTCGCGTATTGTCATTGACCCTCCCCAGGTCACGGTGCTATCCTGCGGCATAAGTTCGAGCACTTTCTCTATTGCCTCGTCGGCAGTGACGCAATAATATGCGTTGAAATGGCGCTTGGCAAGGCTTTTGAGCATCTTGCCGGCTAATTTTTCGTTTCTAAGTTTTTTTGTTGTCATGTTATTATATTTTGTTTTGTGACTGCAAAGTTACGAAATTATTGTTAATTTTGTTATAAAACGCAGCAAAACTTTTGGCATTTACAATATTTTTATTAATTTTGTAGTCGAAATAAGCAAAAGTTATGACAGTCATTATTGTTATAATGTTGGTATTGGGTTATCTGCTGATAGCCACTTCACATCTCACCAATGTGAACAAATCTGCCATTGCCATGTTTATCGGCACAGTGGGATGGGTATGTTACATCTGCTACGGCACCGACTTCGTGATGAGCGAGCATCCACGTGAGTATATGGATTTTCTCGGCGGCACGGCATCCACCAGCGAGACGGTGAAGCACTTCATCTATAAGAACGTGTTCCTGCAATATGTGGGCGAGGCGGCGGCAATCGTGCTGTTTATCCTTGCAACAATGCAGATAATCGATATTTTGAACAATAACGGATGCTTCGATTTCATAACAGAGTGGATACGCACACGCAACAGTAAGCGCCTGCTGTGGACTATATCGCTTGCCACATTTATAATATCGGCAAACCTCGACAACCTCACCACCACCACGATGATGCTTGTGACGATGCACGGCATAGTGAAAAACCGCTACCAGAGGATGATGATCGGTGCGGTGATAGTGCTTGCGGCAAATGCCGGAGGCTGCATGACCGTGATTGGCGACCCCGCCTGTGTGGCGCTGTGGGGAAATGGAGCAATAACGGCAACCAACTTCTCGGCATATCTCATTCTGCCGGCAATCACGGCGTGGGTGCTGCCAACGCTGCTCATCAGCCGCTCATTGCCTGAAAGGCTTGACGTGGAGTGGAGCACCAGTCCATACCGTGGTGACGATACCAATCTTAACCGCTGGCAACGCTTGGTGATGTTCCTTGTGGGTATCGGTGGACTGTGGTTCATACCTACATTCCATAATATCACAAAGCTCAGTCCGTTTCTCGGAGCATTGTGCGTGCTGTCGGTGCTGTGGATAGTGAACGAGATTTTCAACCGTAAGCTGATGAATGCCGAGCAGATGTTCCAGCGCCGTATGCCGAGAGTGCTTCAGTATGGAAGCATTCAGCTCATGCTGTTTGTGATGGGAGTGATGATGGCGATGGGAGTGGTCCGCGAGGTGGGTTTCTTTGATGACGTGGCAACCATTATCAATAATAATATACATAATGTGTGGGTTGTAGGAATAATAACTGGCATTCTGAGCGGAGTTGTAGATACATTCACTATTGCAATGACCAACATATCCATCTTCCCTGTGGTAGATGAATTTACGGTGGCACGTGCAGTTGATGCCGGTTATCTGAGCAACTTTGTCTGTAACGGTGCATTCTGGAAAATCACCGCTTTCACAACAGCTGTGGGAGGATGTATCACATGTTTTGCAAGCACCAGTGGAGTGGCTCTCATGAAGATGGAGCGTATGTCGGTGATATGGTATATGCGCAACTGCTCGCTGAAGGTTATGGCGGGATGGATAGCCGGCATGGCAATACTGGCGGCAGAGGTAATGATGTGGAATTGACTTAAATAAATTATAAACACAACTATATAAAAAGATTGGATATATGGCTAAGATTAAGACTATCGGTATTTTGACTTCGGGAGGCGACGCTCCCGGAATGAATGCTGCAATACGTGCGGTGACGCGTGCCGGCATCAGTAATGGATTTAAGATAAAGGGAATCTATCGCGGTTACGACGGATTGATAAACGGTGAGGTGAAGGAGTTCACCACAGAAGATGTGAGCGGTATAATCACCCGTGGCGGTACTATTCTTAAAACCGCGCGCAGCCAGGAGTTTATGACTCTGGAAGGTCAGCAAAAGGCATACGAGACTCTGCAGAAAGAGGAAATCGATGCGCTGGTAGTCATTGGCGGTAACGGTTCGCTTACAGGAGCGCGTAACTTTGCACGCGAGTTTGATGTGCCATGTATCGGTTTGCCGGGAACCATCGACAACGACCTGTACGGCACGGATGCCACCATCGGTTACGACACTACGATGAACACCATCATGGAGTGTGTTGACCGTATTCGCGACACGGCACAGAGCCATCAGCGGATATTCTTTGTCGAGGTGATGGGGCGCGATGCAGGTTTCCTGGCACAGAACTCAGCCATTGCATGTGGAGCCGAGGCGGCAATCATCCCTGAGTTTCTCACAGAGGTTGACCAGTTGAAGGAGTTTCTCGACCGTGGTATCCGCAAGTCAAAGAAAAGCTGTATCGTGATTGTATCAGAGAGTCCTAAGTGTGGTGCTTATTTTTATGCTGACCGTGTGAAGAAGGAATTCCCGGAATACGATGTGCGTGTGTCTATACTCGGTCATCTGCAGCGCGGCGGCAGTCCTACGGCGCGCGACCGAATACTCGCAAGCCGCACAGGTGTGGGAGCCATCGAGGCTATCATTCAGGGACAGCGCAACGTGATGATCGGTGTACGTTATAACGAAGTGGTGTTTGTGCCGTTCAGCGAGGCTATACGTACCGACAAGCCCCTTGACATGAAGCTTGTGCAGGTGCTCAACGAACTGAGTATCTAAAAAATAAGCTTGAGAAAAGAAATATAATGTAAGTATTGTCATTTTTTACCTACAAAGTAGCATTATTGTCAGATTTAACCAAATTTAAATGCAATTTATTTTTGGACTTCGGATAAAATGATTATCTTTGCAGGCAGAAACGATACTTAGATACTATATCGCAAAATTAAATATAAATAATAAAACTATAAATCGTATGTCACAAATTGTAGGACATCTTTCACAGATTATCGGTCCTGTTATCGACGTGTATTTTGACACTAACGGACAGGATGCTGAGAAAGTATTGCCAAAAATCCATGAGGCGTTGAAAATAAACCGCCCTGACGGACGTGAACTGATTGTTGAGGTGCAGCAGCATATTGGTGAGGACACTGTGCGCTGTGTGGCTATGGACAACACAGACGGTTTGCAGCGTGGTTTGGAAGCTATACCAACCGGCTCACCTATAGTGATGCCTGCCGGAGAGCAAATCAAAGGCCGTATGATGAACGTTATCGGACAGCCTATTGATGGTATGAAACCATTATCAATGGAGGGTGCTTACCCAATCCACCGCGAGGCTCCAAAGTTTGAGGAACTGTCTACCCGCAAGGAGATGCTTGCCACGGGTATTAAGGTGATAGACCTGCTTGAGCCTTACATGAAGGGTGGTAAGATCGGACTTTTCGGCGGTGCCGGTGTGGGTAAGACTGTGCTTATCATGGAGCTTATCAATAACATCGCCAAGGGACACAACGGCTACTCTGTGTTCGCCGGAGTGGGAGAGCGTACCCGTGAGGGTAACGACCTTATCCGCGATATGATTGAGTCGGGCGTTATCCGCTACGGCGACAAGTTTAAGAAGGCTATGGAAGAGGGCAAGTGGGACCTCTCACTTGTTGACCCTGAGGAACTGCAGAAGTCACAGGCAACCCTTGTCTATGGACAGATGAACGAGCCTCCGGGCGCACGTGCATCAGTGGCATTGTCGGGTCTTACCGTTGCCGAGGAGTTCCGCGACCATGGCGGTAAGGACGGAGAGGCTGCCGACATCATGTTCTTCATCGACAACATCTTCCGTTTCACTCAGGCTGGCTCTGAGGTGTCGGCTCTTCTTGGCCGTATGCCTTCAGCCGTAGGTTATCAGCCAACACTGGCAAGCGAGATGGGTACCATGCAGGAGCGAATCACTTCTACAAAACGCGGTTCCATCACATCTGTACAGGCTGTCTATGTGCCTGCTGATGACTTGACCGACCCGGCTCCGGCAACAACCTTCACCCACCTTGATGCCACAACAGAGCTTTCACGTAAGATCACCGAGCTGGGTATCTATCCTGCCGTTGACCCATTAGGCTCTACATCGCGTATTCTCGATCCGCTGATTGTTGGCAAGGAACATTATGAGTGCGCACAGCGTGTGAAGGAGATTCTGCAGCGCTATAAGGACTTGCAGGATATCATCGCCATCCTTGGTATGGACGAGCTCTCTGACGAGGATAAGCTCACAGTGAACCGTGCACGCCGTGTGCAGCGTTTCCTCTCGCAGCCGTTTGCCGTTGCCGAGCAGTTCACAGGCGTAAAGGGTGTGATGGTGCCGATTGAAGATACAATCAAAGGCTTCAACGCCATTCTCGACGGTGAGGTTGACGACCTGCCAGAACAGGCATTCCTCAATGTCGGAACTATCGAGGATGTGAAAGAGAAGGCTAAGCGACTGCTTGAAGCTGCACAGGGTAAATAACTTAACTTCATATAGATATGGGCTTACATTTAAGGATAGTTTCACCGGTTAAGGTGGAATATGACGGTGAGGTTGAGAGTATAGTTGTGCCTGGAACACAGGGACAATTTGAGATACTCAAAGACCACGCACCTATTATCTCTTCGCTGGAAGAAGGCACTGTGGTTTACCGCATTGCTGGAGGCAACAACATAGAGCTTGCCATTCTCGGCGGATTTGTGGAAGTTCAGAAGAATGTTGTTAGCTTGTGTGTGGAAATTTGATATTTCTGTTCAAAGATAAAAGTGTAATCCGGCAAAAATAAACAAATAAAGCAGATAAAAGTGATGACAGACATTGAAAGGCATTTCAGACGTTTCCTCGTTCAGGGGCTGTCGCTCATTGCGGCAATTACAGCCGTCGCCGTTGCGGTGATGTGCGTGGCTGCTGTTGACGGCATGCTTGTCCCGATAATCGTGGGTGCGGTGTTTGCGCTTATTGTCGAGAGTGCCGATGCCATTATATGGCGTAAGGTGGCAACAAATGCTCCCGACAGTCTGCCTACATTTTTTATGGCTGTGTCGGGTATCCGCATGCTTTTGGCATTAGCTGTGATGTTTGTGTACTATCTTGCTGCCGGCAGAAGTGCAATGCTGACATTCTTTCTGGTGTTCATGGTATATTACATTATATTATTGCTGCACCATACGATGTTTTTCGCAAAAGACCGCAAGCCGGCAAAGTGAACAGAGAATATTAATGATATATAAGAAAAAAGTACAATGAAACATATTAAAACAATATTTCTCCTGATGACGATTGCGCTGATGCCAATGTCGCTCTATGCAAATGAGGGTGAGGAGGGAAGTGGCGAGCTGAACATCCCGGAGATTGTGCTTGAACACTTGGCTGACTCGTATGAGTGGCATATAGCCACATACGAGGGAAAGCATCTGAGCATACCGTTACCAATCATTGTAAGGAGTGACGCTACAGGCGATTGGACCGTATGCACTGCCCACAGCCTGCCTGAGCCATTCTTCTTTGACAGCGCGCATCATGGCAAGATTTACGAACGTATGGCAGACGGCACTTCGGTGCGCCCCATCGACCTGAGCATAACAAAGACCGTTGCTCAGATTTGGATTGTGGTGGCTGTGCTTATCATCGTGTTCCTGTCGTGCGCAAGCTGGTATAAGAAGCGTGATGAAAAAAGTGAGGCTCCGCGTGGTTTTGTGGGAATGATGGAAATGCTGGTTATGACCATCCACGATGACCTTATACGTCCATCAGTGGGTGAGCATGCCTACAAGCGTTTTGCGCCATATCTGCTCACGGTGTTCTTCTTCATCTTCACCTGCAATCTCATTGGTTTGGTGCCATTCTTCCCCGGAGGCGCCAACGTGACAGGCAACATCAACATAACAATGTTCCTTGCCGTTTGCACAATGTTGGCTATCAATCTCTTTGGCAACAAGGAGTATTGGAAGGACATTTTCTGGCCTCATGTGCCAGTGTTTCTGAAGGCTCCCGTGCCGCTCATGCCGCTCATTGAGCTGTTCGGCGTGTTCACGAAGCCGTTTGCGCTTATGATTCGTCTTTTTGCCAACATGATGGCAGGTCATGCCGTGATACTCAGTTTCACATGTGTGATTTTCCTCGGCTGGTCAATGGGCGTAGGCTACGGTATCGGACTTAATCTGTTCAGTGCAATAATGCTGCTGTTCATGAACTGCCTTGAGGTGCTGGTGGCTTTTGTGCAGGCATACGTGTTCACAATGCTGAGCGCTGTGTTTATCGGACTTGCCAATCAGGAGCATCATGCTGCAGAGTAATTTACAAAGAGAAAAATAAGAAAACAAAAAATAACAATTAAAAATTAAAAAAATTAAGACTATGATTATTTCAACATTATTGGCTGCTGAGGGTCTGGCACAGCTGGGCTGCGGTCTTGGTGCAGGTATTGCAACTATTGGTGCAGGTTTGGGTATTGGTAAGATTGGCGGCAGTGCTATGGATGCCATCGCACGTCAGCCAGAAGCTACCGGCAAGATTCAGACCAACATGATTCTGACATCTGCCTTCGTTGAGGGCTGTGCTCTGTTCGCTATCGCTGCTTGTGCGTTTCTTATCTAATAAAAAAGAACATTCATGGAGAATTTACCATCAATACTAACGCCTGATTTCGGTCTCCTTTTCTGGATGCTGATAGCGTTCTTGGTGGTCTTTGGTGTTCTTGCTAAATTCGGTTTCCCCGCCATTGTAAATATGGTGGACAACCGTAAGAAATACATCGACGATAGTTTGCGCAAGGCACATGAAGCCTCAGAACGCCTTGATAATATCAAGCAGGAATGTGAATCCATGTTGCAGGAAACTCGCGAGAAGCAGGCACAGATACTGAAGGAAGCCACCGCAACCCGCGACGTCATCGTTGAGAAAGCGCAGGAGAAAGCCCGTGAGGAGGGTGCCCGACTGCTTGGCGAGGCTAAGGCTGAAATTGAAAACGAGAAGCAGGCTGCCATAAGCGACATCCGCAAGCAGGTTGTTCAGCTCTCAGTCGAGATAGCAGAGAAAGTTATTCGCCAGAATCTTTCCAGCGATAAGGCACAGATGGATTTGATTGATCGTATGCTGGATGAAGTATCATCTAAAAACTAACGGATTATGGACATTGGAGTAATATCGGTACGTTATGCTCGTGCATTGCTGAAAAGTAGTGTGGAGACAGGAATTGAGGATAAGGTTTACCAAGAGATGCTGACCGTAGCACGGAGTTTTATTGCGGTGCCTGAACTCAAGCACACTTTAGACAATCCGATGCTCGCCCGCGAGAAGAAACAGCAACTGCTGTTGGCATCCGCAGGTACTGAAGTGTCCGACCTCACGAAAAACTTTTTCGCACTCGTGCTGAAGGAGGGTCGTGAGAATGTCATGCAGTTTATTGCCAATTCGTTTGTTACACTCTACAGACAGCATAAGAATATCATCAGCGGAAAGCTTGTTACTGCTGCTCCGGTATCGGATGCCGCAGAACAGCGCATGAAGCAGATGGTGATGAGCAAAACTAACGGTGAAGTAGAGTTTGAGACAGAGATAAATCCCGATATTATCGGCGGTTTCGTCTTGGAATACGACACTTACAGAATGGATGCCAGCGTTAAGGCAAGACTTAACAGCATCTTGAGTCAGTTAAAATAATAAAGTATAAAGAAATGTCAGACAAAATAAAACCAAGTGAAGTATCACAAGTGCTGCTTGACCAGTTGCGTGGCATTAGCGACAGTGCCAAGTTCGACGAGGTGGGTACCGTGCTTCAGGTGAGCGATGGTGTGGCGCGCATCTACGGACTGCGCAATGCCGAGGCGAACGAGCTGCTGGAGTTTGAGAACGGCACCATGGCAATTGTGATGAACCTTGAGGAAGACAATGTGGGATGTGTGCTTCTCGGCACGACATCGGGCATTAAGGAGGGCATGGTGGTGAAGCGTACGGGGCGTATCGCATCCATCCGTGTGAACGACTCTATGCTCGGCCGCGTAATCAATCCTCTTGGCGAGCCTATTGACGGCAAGGGAGCACTCGATATGACCGAGGCTTTTGAGATGCCGCTTGAGCGCAAGGCTCCGGGTGTTATCTACCGCCAGCCGGTGAAGGAGCCTCTCCAGACTGGTTTGAAGGCAGTGGACTCAATGATTCCTATCGGCCGTGGTCAGCGTGAGCTTATCATCGGTGACCGTCAGACGGGTAAGACAGCCATTGCAGTGGACACCATCATCAACCAAAAGAGTTTCTATGAGGCAGGCAAACCTGTGTACTGCATCTATGTGGCTATCGGTCAGAAGGCTTCTACCGTTGCCGCTCTTGTGCAGAACCTTAAGGAGCACGGCGCACTGCCTTACACCATCATCGTGGCTGCTACAGCCGCCGATCCTGCCGCCATGCAGTATTACGCACCGTTTGCAGGTGCTGCCATAGGTGAGTATTTCCGTGACCGTGGACATTCAGCCCTTGTGGTTTACGATGACCTGTCGAAGCAGGCTGTCGCATACCGTGAGGTGTCACTGATTCTTCGTCGTCCTTCTGGACGCGAGGCTTATCCTGGTGATGTGTTCTATCTGCACTCTCGTCTGTTGGAGCGCGCTGCGCGTATCAACGACCAGCAGGAGGTGGCAGAGCAGATGAACGACCTGCCTGAGTGCATGAAAGGTCATGTGAAAGGTGGTGGTTCACTTACCGCTCTTCCTGTGATTGAGACACAGGCTGGTGACGTGTCAGCATATATACCAACCAACGTGATTTCAATCACCGACGGTCAGATTTATCTTGAGTCCGATCTCTTCAACCAAGGCTTCCGTCCTGCCATCAATGTGGGTATCTCGGTATCACGTGTGGGTGGCTCAGCACAGATTAAGAGTATGAAGAAGGTTGCCGGTACATTGAAGATTGACCAGGCACAGTACCGTGAGTTGGAGAGCTTTTCCAAGTTCTCAAGCGACATGGATGCCGTGACAGCCATGACTCTTGACCGTGGACGTAAGAACAATCAGTTGCTCATCCAGCCGCAGTACAGTCCTATGCCAGTGGGCGAGCAGGTGGCAATTCTCTATTGTGGTACCCGCGGACTGATGCGCGATGTACCGGTGGAGAAGGTACGTGAGTGTCAGGATACATTCCTTGAGACTTTGCGTAATACCAAGCCTGAGGTGATAGCTACACTGGGAGCAGGACAGATTGACGATGCCCTGACCGCTACTATAGAGGAGGTCATGGCAAGTGTTTCAGCACAATATAAAAAATAGTAGCTTATGCCGTCGCTTAAAGAGATAAAAAACCGTATTGCATCTGTAAGCAGCACCCGTAAGATTACGAGTGCCATGAAGATGGTGGCATCGTCCAAACTGCATCATGCACAGGTAATGATTGAGAATATGCTTCCCTATGAGACAATGATGGAGAACATATTGAAGACATTCCTTGCAAGCGATGTCGACGCTGCGTCAATATTCACCAAAAAGCGTGAGGTGAAACGAGTGGCGCTGGTTGTGTATGCCTCCAACAGCAGTCTCTGTGGCGGATTTAATGGCAACATACTGAAGATGATGCAGCAGGTGGTGGGCGAGTACAGCCATCTGGGAAAAGAGAATATCGTGATTTATCCGATAGGGCGCAAGGTAGCAGAGAAAGTCAACAAGCTGGAGCTTCGCTCGGCAGGCGACTTTGTGGCTCTTGCCGACAAACCCAATGTTTCCGGATGTATTGATATTGCCCGCGAGCTTGGAAAGCAGTTCATGGCTGGCGAAATTGATAAAGTGGAGCTGATCTATCACCATTTCAAGAGTGCCGGTTCGCAGATTCTTACACGCAAGACTTTCCTGCCCATAGACATTACCGCCGAACTGAAGCGCGACAATGAGCGCGACCTGAAGACAACGGTGGTGACAAAGGCAACACAGGAATATCTGCGCAAAAAGGGTATGGAAAAGAACGAGCGCGACATCAGTGCGAAGCCTCTCAACGACAACTTCATCGTTGAACCCGACGTAACCACTGTGCTCGAAAGGCTTATCCCCAAGTATGCCCATCTTATGCTCTATACAGCTTTGCTCGACAGCAACGCCTCAGAGCATGCCGCACGTATGGTGGCAATGCAGACTGCCACCGACAATGCCGATGAACTGTTGCGTCAGCTTAACTTGCAGTACAACAAGAGTCGCCAGCAGGCTATCACCAACGAGCTGCTTGACATTGTTGGCGGTAGCGTGAACAACTAAGCTACAATTTATTATAGTAAGGTAAATGAAATAATGTATATGGAAGTGGCATCGCCTGGTCGGTGTCACTTCCTTGACATTAAAAGAATAACACAATGAAAGCGATTAAGAAAACGAATATTATTATTGCACTGGTTGTAGCGCTTATCGTATCAAGCTGCGGAGGAACTACGGGCACTGTGCCTATCACAGGAAGAAAACAAAAACTTCTTGTTACCGACGAGCAGGTGCTGAGTCTAAGCAACCAGCAGTACACAGATTACATGAAGACGGCAAAACCGTCGACAAACGCCACAAACACAGCAATGGTGAAGCGGGTGGGACAGCGTCTTGCCACTGCCGTAGAGACATATCTGAGAAACAATGGTCTTGCCGACGAGACACGCTACTACAGCTGGGAATTTAATCTTGTGCAGGAAAATCAGATTAACGCCTTCTGTATGCCTGGCGGAAAGATTGTGGTTTATGAGGGTATTCTACCCGTCACTCAGACCGAGGCCGCGCTTGCCATCGTTCTTGGTCATGAGATTGCCCATGCTGTGGCAAAGCACTCTGCCGAGCGCATCAGCAATGATATCCGCCAGCAATATGGAGGTCAGATTCTCGGAGCTGTGCTTCAGGGTGCAGGTGTGAGCACAGACTGGCAGCAGATAGGTTCAGCTGCATTTGGACTCGGTTCTAAGATCGGCGGTGCGGCATACTCACGCAGTCAGGAGAGTGAGGCAGACCATCTTGGATTAATTTTTGCAGCCATGGCAGGCTACGACCCTCAGGTGGCTGTAGGATTTTGGCAGCGTATGGCTTCTGCCAGTGGCGGTGGTTCCGCAGGTCTTTTCAGCGATCATCCTGCCGATGCCACACGTATCAAGAACATTCAGGGATGGTTGCCCGAGGCTCAGCGCTATTATACGGGTGGAAAAACAAATACAACAACCAAAAACAATGCTGGTACAAAGACCACTAAGAAAAATACGACAAAGACTCCAAGTACATCGGGAACAATAAGGATAAAATAATAAGAATGGGATGTAACACTTGATTACATCCCATTCTTCTATTCTCTCAAATCTATGTGTTTACTTGTTTTTCAGCAGGTCACGGATTTCAGCAAGCAGTTTCTCTTCTGCCGATGGTGCCGGTGGAGTTGGAGGTGCAGCAGGCTCTTCCTGCTTCTTGTGTGACACCTTGTTGATTGCCTTTATCATCATGAAGATGCAGAATGCAACAATAATGAAATCAATGGTGCTCTGTATAAACTGCCCGTATTTAATCAATGCTGCACCAAACTCAAAAGAAAGGTTGCTGAAGTCGATGCCGCCGGTGAACACACCGATGACCGGCATAAGAATATCCTCAACAAGTGATGTCACAATCTTGCCGAATGCGCCGCCGATGATAACACCCACAGCCATGTCCATTACGTTTCCGCGCATAGCGAAACTCTTGAATTCATCTAATAATTTTGCCATTTTCTTAATACTTTTATATTTAACTATATTTTGATTTTTGTAATTTCCAGTTGTCAGTCTGTATTCCACAAGGCATAGATTTGTATGTCTATCTTGTTTCTTTTGTTCTTTTAAAACTATTTAATACTGCTTTCGCCTGCAAAATTAAATATTTTTTTGTAACTTTGCAACCGAAAAATAAAAAAAATAGTTTTTTGAGGTAAAAAATAGTAAAAAGAGAATTTATCAACCCTTTTAAATAAATATTTAAAGTAAAATGACAAAGATTGGTATTAACGGATTTGGCCGTATCGGTCGTTTCGTATTCCGCGCAGCTCAGACTCGCGATGACATTCAGGTAGTAGGTATCAACGACCTTTGCCCAGTAGATTACCTTGCATACATGTTGAAGTACGACACAATGCACGGTGCTTTCGACGGTACTATCGAGGCTGATGTTGAGAACAGCAAGCTCATCGTTAACGGTAAGGAGATTCGCGTAACTGCAGAGCGCAACCCTGCTGACCTGAAGTGGAACGAGGTAGAGGCTGAGTACGTAGTTGAGTCTACTGGTCTCTTCCTGACACAGGAGAAGGCTCAGGCTCACATCGAGGCTGGTGCTAAGTATGTAGTTATGTCAGCTCCTTCTAAGGACGCTACTCCTATGTTTGTTTGCGGTGTAAACTTCGACAAGTATGAGAAGGGTACACAGTTCGTTTCTAACGCTTCTTGCACAACAAACTGTCTTGCTCCTATCGCAAAGGTTCTGAACGACAAGTTCGGTATCACAGACGGTCTTATGACAACCGTTCACTCTACAACCGCTACACAGAAGACTGTTGACGGTCCTTCTATGAAGGATTGGCGTGGTGGCCGTGCTGCTTCTGGCAACATCATCCCATCTTCAACAGGTGCTGCTAAGGCTGTAGGTAAGGTTATTCCTGAGCTCAACGGCAAGCTGACAGGTATGTCAATGCGTGTTCCTACTCTCGACGTATCAGTTGTTGACCTGACTGTAAACCTCGCCAAGCCAGCTACCTACGCAGAGATTTGCGCTGCTATGAAGGAGGCTTCTGAGGGCGAGCTGAAGGGTGTTCTGGGTTACACAGAGGACGCTGTTGTTTCTTCTGACTTCCTCGGCGACACACGCACTTCTATCTTCGACGCTAAGGCTGGTGTCGCTCTTACCGACACCTTCGTAAAGGTTGTTTCTTGGTATGACAACGAGATCGGTTACTCAAACAAGGTGCTCGAGCTCATCGCACACATGAAGAAGGTTAACGGTTAATTTTCCGTCAACATCTTTAAAGAAAAGGAATCCGCAGGATTTTTTCCTGCGGATTTTATTTGCCCTAAAAGAATGGATGCTAACTGAATTTACGCTATGAGACAGCTTTTGGTATTTTTTGCCTTGCCGGTATTGCTGCTTGTCGCAGGTTGCAATGATGATGTATTCCTCGACGAGTCCTATATGCCCGATAATGTGGTGAAATACACCATTGAAGGCGACGGTGGCGAAACCACTTTTACAATCCCTACCAAGGGACTTGAACGTGTGTCACTTGATGTGTTTAGTGAATCAGAGCGAAATTGCACATATTACAATGCTGCCGGCGATATCGTAGACCGTTACTCTCCTGCTTCTGAGGTTAGCCGGATAGTTTTTGAGACAATATTTACGAGGTTTGAACTACACAGACAAGGAAAAACGCTCACTGTAAAGAATCAGTATAATTCATTTGACTATGGAAGCTGGACAATAAGGCTTGAGTATAGCTATGGCGTAAGATTTATCTACGTAACAGTTCTGCCGGGCAAGCCAATGAGACTCTTGGAGGTGGTTTATCATCCGGACGGAATGAAAATAGACGACAGGGCAAAGGTAAAAACCAAAAGGTTTGGATTCAACAACGCATCTCCGCTTCCACAAATATTAGAAGTAAGGCCATATCTCGATGAGACGTATTCAATACTCGTGGAGCCCGAAGACAAAAATTCATGGGTGATAGGCAAAAGGCTAAACATGGAAGTGCCAGTGTATGAAGATGGCAGCTGGCAAATGAAAGAAACGAGCTTAATTCCTGGATTTAGTTCAACCTACTCAAAGAAAGAATATCTGATGAAGGTGGACGTGGACGTTCCAGCCTATTCTAATGTCAACATATTTACAGACATTATATATGGTCAGGCAAAGTCAAGCGGATATATGACCTTCCTCAACGAGGTGCTCAACCGCAAATTGACCGTCAACTTCACCGTAACATCACTATATCCAACTGCTTATGAAATCAGAACAGAAGATGCTAAATAAGATATACACATTCATTGCCGGCATTTTGGTAGTTTGCCCGTCGGCAAAAGCCGATTCTCTCACGTCAGCAAGCGGCGACACCATTCCGTCGGCGTTTTCCCGTCCTTTACAATGGCGTATAGGTGCTGAGATTTCACCTGCGCTGGTGCCGGGCACAAGCAGCTATTTGGAAGGAAACAATCCTGCGGGCAAGCCAATCGATGCAAGTCTGTCAGGCACTGTCCGTGTCGATTTCAGTTTCAGCCCTGCCACTCGCGAGGGCATGCTCTACCGCGGCACATATCAGGGTATTGGCATTAGCCTCGGTTCCTATGCAGACGATGGCGTGCTTGGCACTCCCGTTTCCGCTTTTGTTTATCAGGGAGCGCCTATAGTCCGTTTTAGCAACAGGCTGTGGCTTGGGTATGAATGGCAGTTTGGTGCCGCCTTTGGCTGGAGGCATTCCAATGAGGAGAGTGTATACAACAATGCTGTGGTAAGCACCGCCGTGACCGCTCACATGGGACTTGGAGTGAAGCTGCATTACAGGCTTTCCGACAAATGGCAGATGGCTGTGGGCATTGGGGCAAACCATTACTCAAACGGAAACACTTCGTGGCCCAATGCGGGAGTAAACACAATTGGAGCCACAATCGGCATAGCGCGCGTAATCAATCCCGATAACGATGATTTTGTTGCCGGTGCTGCGAGCGGAAACGGGAAAAGCGCAAGCGGAAACGGGAAAAGTGCGAGCGGAAATGGGAAAAGCGTAAGCGGAAACGAATATTCTGAGCTCAAAAAAGAAGCCGACCGCCATTGCTGGCTATATGACATAATGGTGTTCGGGGCATGGCGCAAGCGTATTGTGAATGTCGGAGATCCCGTTGAGTCGGAGCTTATTCCCGGCAGATTCGGCATTCTCGGACTACAGCTGTCGCCAATGTACAGGCTCGACAGGCGGTTTGCCGTGGGACCTGCCCTTGATGTGCAATGGGACGAAAGCGCAGGGCTGACGCCATACTGGGTTGACGGCAGCTACGACGACAACATAATGTTCGAGCGTCCGCCATTCGGAAAGCAGCTCAGCGTGGGGGTGTCGGGGCATGCCGAGCTTACGATGCCTATATTCACAATAAATGCAGGCTTGGGCTATGACATTGTTTGTCCTGACGGAAACAAACGCTTCTACCAGTCGCTCGCTCTGAAAACTTTCCTGACAAAGAAACTGTATCTCAACGTAGGCTATCGTCTTGGCAGCTTTAAGGAGCCGCAGAACCTGATGCTGGGCTTTGGCGTAAGGTTGCAGTCAAAATAGAGACGCTTAAAATAACGGGGAATCCCGGTTCTGAAAATTTATATCCGGAGTTTGAAAATTCCGGCGTACGCTACCTTGTTTTTGCGCGTACGGAGAAATATATTTTGGCGTACGCAGAAACATAAAGCAGCGTACGCCAAAATATTAAAACCTTGAACTTCAAGAAAAAAACTCTGTTTCTCAGGAATTTTTTCTGAGGAATTTCTCGGCGCGAGCCAGGTCCTCGGGAGTGTCGATGCCGATTGTCTCGATGTCGGTGATTCCCACGCGGATTTTATATCCGTTCTGCAGCCAGCGCAGCTGCTCAAGGCTTTCGGCAATTTCGAGAGGGCTTTGCGGCAGCGATGTTATCTGGCGCAGCACCTCGCGGCGGTAGGCATAAAGTCCAATGTGCTTGAGGTAGGGGAAGGCTGCGGACCATTCTTCCGCTTGTTTGCCGCGGACGTAGGGAATGACGCTGCGCGAGAAGTACATTGCAAAACCGCGGAGGTCGGTGACTATTTTCGGCGAGTTGGGATTCTGTATGGCAGCAATGTCATTGCCGAAGGGCTTGCCGAGCGTGGCTATCTGTGTGTCGGCATCGTCAAAGCAGCGGCATACGGTCTCAATCTGACTGCGCTGAATGAAAGGCTCGTCACCCTGAATGTTGACAATCACGTCCCAGTTGCCGCCGAGCTTCTCCACAGCCTCCTCTATGCGGTCGGTGCCGCTCTTGTGGTCGTTGCGGGTCATCACGGCGTTGCCGCCCGTTTCCGTCACGGCATTGTAAATACGCTCATCGTCGGTGGCTACGCAGGCGTGGTCGAGCACGTCCGCCACCTGTTCGTAGACACGCTGAACAACATACTTTCCTCCAAGTTTTGCCAGCGGCTTGCCCGGGAAGCGGGTGGAGGCATAGCGAGCCGGAATTATTCCAAGAAATTTCATATATTTACGGTGTTTTATAATTAAAAACTGTGCAAAGTTATAAAATATCCCAATAATATCAGTTAAAAAAGCTAATCTTTTTTGCCAATTGCAAAAAAATTTATAACTTTGGCATGAAATTAGATTAAAAGTAACATATTTTGAAAAAAATTATAAGTATATTAATGTCATTGCTACCGTCGATGTCGTTTGCCCAGGGTATAACCCTCGGCACTTGGAACACACGCGACGGCGGTGTCTATAATGGCGAAATCCAGGGCGGCAAGGCTCACGGCAAGGGCAGAGTGGTCTACCAGAACGGCAATCACTACGACGGCAATTATCAGAAGGGCAAGCGTCACGGCAAAGGCACCTTCACGTTCAACGACGGTGAGAAGTATGAGGGCGAGTGGTTTCAGGACCACCAGCACGGACACGGCACATATTATTTCTCAAATAATAATAAGTATGTGGGATTGTGGTTCCGCGACGAGCAGGACGGTCACGGTGTGATGTACTACTACAACGGTGACAAATATGACGGCAACTGGAGCAAGGACCGCCGCACCGGTAAGGGAACCTACACATACGCCGGCGGAGCATACTATAAAGGTGAATGGCTTAACGACAAGAAAAATGGCAAGGGAGTGTTCCATTGGGGAGACGGCAGTTCGTATGAAGGCAGTTGGAAAGACAATGTACGCTCCGGACAAGGTACATTCAGATATGCCGACGGCGATGTCTATACCGGTCAGTGGCTCAACGACATACAGCACGGAAAGGGTATCTACAAGTTCCGCAACGGCGACGTATATCAGGGCGACTATGTTCAGGGCGAACGCACGGGAACGGGTATCTGCACTTATGCCAACGGCAACAAATATACCGGTCAGTTTGTCGACGGTGCCAAGCAGGGACAGGGCACTATGAACTATAAGAACGGTGACGTGTATGTTGGAATGTGGCATGCCGACAAGTGTAACGGCGCAGGCAAGCTGAAGCTGAAAAACGGCAATGTGTATGAAGGTACTTTCAAGAACGGAGTGCTCGACGGCACTTGTGTGGAGCATCATCAGGACGGCTCCAAGTTTAAAGGCGAATACAAGAACGGAATGCGCAACGGAGCAGCCATTGAGGAAGACAAGAACGGCAACCGCTTTGAAGGAACCTATAAGGACGGCAAGCGGGACGGAAAATATGTGGAGCGCGACAGTAATGGCAACATAACCGCCCAAGGCGAGTATGTGAGAGGACGCAAAAAATAAACAAAATCAAACAACATATAATTAACTAAAAACAAAAGAATTATGGTTATTGACACACTTGACAATCTGAAGAACTATGAGTCTACATGTCCGCTGTTTAAGGATGTTGTGGCATTTCTGAACGAGAACGATCTGAGCAGTCTGCCCGAAGGCAAGACCTTTATCAAGGGAGGAGACTTGTTTGTAAACATAACTACAGCTAAGGGAAAAACTGCTGACGAGGCTGTTATGGAGACACATAAGGTGATGATTGACATCCAGATACCGCTTGATGTGGCAGAGACTTACGGTTATACCCCGCTGTGCAAACTGCCCGACGTGGAATATAATGCTGAGAAGGACATCACAAAATATCCAGGTGTGAAGGCTGAAAGTTATGTCACTTGTACTCCGGGAATGTTTGCCATATTCTATCCGCAGGACGGTCACGCTCCTTGCATCAGCGATGCTCCTGGCATAAAAAAAGCGATATTCAAAATCAAGGCATAAGGATTTTGTTGTCATCATAACTCCCTATACAACAACTCTTATGGGGAAGTTAGGCAAAGTAAAACACGAATTAGCAAAAACATAAACAACTATGGCTGAAAAGAAAACTGGCGGGAAAAAATGCTGCAAGACAAAAAAGGCAGTAAAGCAGCCCGCTGTAGAACATATAGGACTGGTCAAAAACGACTCTTGGCTTGAGCCTTTCGAGCAGGCAATACGCGGGCGTCATGACCACGCACTCTACAAATTGGCACAGTTTACACAAAAGGGAAAGAAGACATTGTCAGACTTTGCTACCGGTCATCTGTACTTCGGACTGCACAAGCAGAAGCGCGGGTGGATATTCCGCGAATGGGCTCCCAATGCCACTGAGATTTATCTTATCGGTGACTTTAATAACTGGCAGGAAGACGAGCACTACAAGTGCAAGCGCATTGAGGGCACCGGCAACTGGGAACTGAAACTCAGGGAGAAGGACATGAAGCACGGTGACCTTTATAAAATGAAGGTACACTGGAACGGCGGCTGCGGCGAGCGCATACCGGCATGGTGCCGCCGTGTGGTGCAGGACGAGAGCACCAAGATTTTCTCCGCACAGGTGTGGAATCCGGAAACTCCATACGTGTTTAAGAAGAAGAACTTTAAGCCCAACACCAATCCGCTGCTCATTTACGAGTGCCATGTGGGTATGGGACAGGATGCCGAGAAGGTAGGTACATACAGGGAATTTCAGGAGAATGTGTTGCCCCGCGTAATCGAGGACGGCTACAACTGTATACAAATCATGGCAATACAGGAACATCCATATTATGGCTCTTTCGGCTATCATGTAAGCTCGTTCTTCGCAGCATCGAGCCGTTTCGGCACACCTGAGGAGCTGAAGGAACTCATAGACACTGCCCACCAGAACGGAGTGGCTGTGATTATGGACATTGTCCACAGTCATGCCGTGAAGAACGAGATTGAGGGACTTGGCAATCTTGCAGGCGACCCCAACCAATATTTCTATCCCGGTGAGCGTCACGAACATCCGGCGTGGGACAGTCTCTGTTTTGACTATGGAAAGGATGATGTCATGCACTACCTTCTTTCCAACTGTAAGTTCTGGCTTGAGGAGTATAACTTCGACGGCTTCCGTTTCGACGGCGTAACGTCAATGCTGTATTACAGTCACGGACTGGGTGAGGCATTCGGCGGCTATGGCGACTATTTCAACGGTCATCAGGATGACAATGCCATTTGCTATCTTACGCTTGCAAATAAACTCATTCATGAGGTTAAGCCCAATGCCATCACTATTGCTGAGGAAGTGTCGGGAATGCCTGGACTGGCTGCAAAATTTGAGGACGGCGGCTACGGCTTCGACTACCGCATGGCTATGAACATCCCCGACTATTGGATTAAGACCATCAAGGAACAGAAGGACGAGAACTGGAAGCCAAGCTCTATATTCTGGGAGGTGAAAAACCGTCGTGCCGATGAGAAGACCATAAGCTACTGTGAGAGCCACGACCAGGCGCTGGTGGGTGACAAGACCATTGTGTTCCGTCTCATCGATGCCGATATGTACTGGCATTTCAAGAAGGGCGACGAGAATGATATTGCTCATCGCGGCATTGCCCTGCATAAGATGATTCGCCTCGTGACACTTGGTTGCATCAATGGCGGATACCTCAACTTCATGGGCAATGAATTTGGGCATCCGGAATGGATTGACTTCCCACGCGAAGGCAACGGCTGGAGTTACAAATATGCCCGCCGCCAGTGGAATCTCGTAGACAATAAGGAACTGTGCTATCACTATTTGGGCGACTTCGACAAGGCGATGCTGAAGGTGGTGAAGAGCATACGTACATTCCAAAGGCGTCCTGTGCAGGAGGTGTGGCATAATGACGGCGATCAGGTGTTGGCTTTCAGCCGCGGCGACTTGCTGTTTGTGTTCAATTTCAGTCCCACACGTTCGTTCACCGATTATGGATTCCTTGTTCCTACCGGTTCTTACGAAGTGGTGCTCAATACTGACGCAAAGGAGTTTGGCGGCAACGGTCTTGCTGATGACACCATTACGCACCTCACCAACTATGACCCAATGTATGTGAAAGACCACAAGGAGTGGCTGAAACTGTACATTCCTGCACGCTCGGCCGTGGTGTTAAAGAAAATCTGATAGTTGACAAGTTGATAAGTAGACGAGTTGACGAGTAAACGAGTTGACAAGTAAACAAGTTGACAAGTAGACTCGTCAACAATAAAAAATAATGAATTACAATAATCCACAGAAAAACAATGGCACCATCTTTCTGAATGTGATGTGTGCTATTGTTTTTGCTCTTTTCGCATGGTGCTACCTGTTTTTCTTTCAGGCAGACATCATTGCTGTGGCGCAGCATGTGCTCAGCGGAGGTGTGACAACCTATAACCGCATGGTGGGAGCCATACTCATCACTATTGTGCTAATGATTATACAGCTGGTGATATATGGATTAAGTCATCTGCGCAATGCCTATCATCCGCTCACTTACCTGCCGTCGGCGGTGTTGCTGGCAATGGTGACCGACATCAACAGTGACATTGACCGCATGCAGTCGTTGAAGTGGTGGTGTGTGGCGCTTTCAGTTGCCGTTGTTGTGTCGTTAGTTGTGGTGGCAATGGCGAGGTTGATGCAAGACAAGACCCTATCGTCGGTTGAGAACGTCACAATGCGCACGGTGTGGAAAACGTTACTGATTCTCTTCGGTATGTTCTGCGGCATCTGTGCCGTGGCAAATACCGATGCGGTGTTCCACTATCGCGCCAAGGCTGAAAGCTGTCTAATCAATAGTGATTATGACGGAGCATTGGCGGCAGGTGAAAAATCACTTGAGACAGACAGTAGCCTCACCATGATTCGTGCGTATGCCTTAGCCTGCAAGGGGGAGCTCGGTGAGAAACTTTTCACATATCCCATAACGTGTAGTGGCAGCGCCATTGTTCCTATGCCTGCTGATAGTGCGCAGCTTGCCGACGGCACAGCCTCGACCGTTCGTTTCCAGCGTTATCCGCTGAAACGTTTTTATGCAAGGATGGGAGCCTGTCCACCGTATGAAATCGATGCACTCCGCTATCTGCATTTGCTGGAGAAACGCGGAAAAGCTACCCCTATGGTTAAAGACTATGTACTCGCCATTCATTTGATAAACAGAAATTTAGACAGATTTGCTGAAGGTTTTGTGAAATACTATGGCAATCCCGACAGTCTGGGCAATGCACTGCCACGGCATTATCAGGAGGCACTGACGCTCTACCGTCATCAGCGCACTAATCCAATTGTGCAATATCACAGCGAAGTGCAGGAAGCCGACTATCAGGATTTCCAAAAACTGCTGCGCGCATATCCGTTAGAGACTGAGCGTAGACTAAAAGCTTTTGAGCAGTATTTCGGTTCTTATTGGTACTATTACGAATTTAAGTAAAGGTGTTTTCACCGAATTCTATGATAAATGGTAAATGAGGTAAAAGGATTTTTCAGGATATACATATTACTAATAATGTGTATTGCCGCAACAATTTACGGCAATGCGCAGAATATTATACCATTTTCTTCCCCAAAACATGAGGTTAGGGCTGTATGGCTCACCACCATCGGTGGTCTTGACTGGCCCCGGAACTATGCGCATTCAGTATCAGGCATCCAAAGGCAGAAGCAGGAACTTTGTAATATTCTCGACAAATTGCACCGTGGAGGTGTGAATACCGTGCTGCTGCAGACACGAGTAAGAGCCACCACTATCTACCCCAGCGACATTGAGCCGTGGGACGGATGCATGTCGGGCAAGCCCGGTGTGAGTCCCGGCTACGACCCTATGGCGTTTGCCATTGACGAGTGTCACAAACGGGGCATGGAGATACAGGCATGGGTAGTAACCATACCTGTGGGCAAGTGGAACGGTCACGGATGCCGTACCCTTCGACGTAACTGTCCATCGTTGTTGCGCAAGATTGGAGATGAGGGCTATATGAAGCCTGAGCTTAATGCCACTGCCGACTATATAGCGGGCATTTGCGGTGAGATAACCCGTAACTATGACATTGACGGCATACATCTCGACTATATCCGTTATCCGGAAGTAGGTAAGCGCAATGTTGGCAGTGCTGAGGGGCGGAGCAACATAACCCGCATAGTGGAGCGTGTAAGCTCCACCGTGAAAAGCCTGAAGCCGTGGGTGAAGCTTAGCTGTTCGCCAGTGGGCAAGCATGCCGATCTGGCGCGCTACAGCAGCCGCGGCTGGAATGCACGCACAGCAATGTGGCAGGACGCGCAGGCATGGCTTCGCGACGGACTGATGGACGAGCTTCTGCCAATGATGTATTTCAAGGGAAACAATTTCTATCCCTTTGCGCTCGACTGGCTGGAGAACAGTCATGGCAGAATTGTGGCGCCCGGACTCGGCATTTATTTTCTTTCGCCTGCTGAGCAGGACTGGGATTTGTGTGATATTAAGCGTGAACTGTTTTTCCTGCGGAGTCACGGCATGGGGCACGCCTATTTCCGTTCAAGGTTTTTCACGGATAATGTGAAGGGCATATATGATTTTGTGACCGATTTGGTTGACCATTACCCCGCACTCATTCCCCCGATGACGTGGGCAAGCAGCGTAAAGCCTTTGGCACCAACACGGATTGAGCTGACCCGTGGCGACAACAACGACAGGTTGGAGTGGAGTGGGGCACGCGATATGAGCTCTGGCAACTATCTCACATATAATATATATATGAGCAGAGCATATCCTGTGAATACCGCCGATGCACGGAATATCGTGGCTGTGCGTAGGAAAGAAACCAATATTGTCCTGCCACATAAGAACGGTGACGACACCTACCATTATGCAGTGACTGCCATGGACCGTTTCGGCAACGAGAGTCAGCCGCTAATGACCATGGCTCCGCTGTCGGGAGAATATTGTCCGGCTATGGTGAGCGGGAAACTGCTTGCCAACGACGGAATCACACTCATAATGCCGGCAATGGCGAAATTTGCGGATGCTGAATTTGCCATAATCGAAAGCCTGACAGGAGTGATGATTGCCTCAGTGCCTTACCGCACCGACCGCATTGACATATCCCGTCTGCCTGACGGCATGTACTGTATAAAAACAGTCAACAGAAAAGGCATTACCCACAGACTGGGATGCTTTATGATAAGACGCAAAGACATATAACAACTTAAAAATACTAAAAACAAAATTCAAAAATGAGAAAGATTAATTTACTTACATTTGCCTTGGTGACGCTTGTTGCTCTCACATCAATGAAGCAGGACCGTGTCATAACTATCTTTATGGTGGGCGACTCGACCATGGCAAACAAGGACATTCGCGGCGATAAACAGGAACGCGGGTGGGGAATGGCATTGCAGTGTTACTTCGACGATGGCATTCTGGTGGACAATCATGCTATGAACGGCCGCTCATCGAAGAGTTTCATTGATGAGGGACGTTGGCAGAAGGTGCTCGACAAAATCCGCCCCGGCGATTATGTGGTGATACAGTTCGGACATAACGACGAGAAGCCCAAAGCCGACCGTCACACTGACCCGGGAAGCACTTTCGATGCCAATCTCCGGCGTATGGTGAAGGAAAGCCGTGAACGCGGGGCAAAGCCTATACTTATGAACGCCGTGGTGCGCCGCAACTTCTTTATACAGGCACCGGTGAACAACGATGATGAGGCTTTGCGCAACACCGTGGCTGCCAACATCGACAAGCCGCGCACTGACCTGCAGCAGGAGGGTGATGTGCTTATTGACACTCACGGCGCATATCTCATATCGCCGCGTAACGTGGCAATAGAAACCGGAACCCCGTTTGTAGATGCCAACTGCATTACCCATAAACTGGAACAAGGCTTGGGACGTGACGGAAGCAAGCGTCTGCACATGATTTTCAAGAAGGGCGAGCACCCATCGATGCCAGACGGCCGTAACGACAACACCCATTATAGCATTTACGGTGCCCACACGGTGGCAAAACTGCTGGCAAAGGCAATGGCTGACGAAGTGCCTGAGCTGCGCCGGCATCTTATAGAGAATGATGTGGTGAGCGTGGCATCAAACGGCATAGGCGACTTTTTCGATCCGCAAAAGGCTGTTGACGCCCAGCCCGACGGACAGCGCACCGTAATCCAACTGTTTGAGGGAGAGTGGCAGCGTCCTGTTACAGGAAAGAAAAAGATTAAGTTTGTGCTGCGCCAGGGCGCATCGTGGAAGAAGTGATTAAAATATCTTTATTGAAATCATAAAAAAAAGTGTCTTGCTAAACAGCAAGACACTTTGTCATTATATATCCCGAACCGATGAGCCAGCAGAAAAGCAGCGCCGCCAGAATGAACGGCTTGGCTCCGGCTTTCTTAAACTTGTCGATGCTTGTCTCGGCACCGAGTGCCGTCATAGCCATGGTGAGCAGAAAAGTACAAAAGGTGTTGATCCATTCAATCAAAGCTTCAGGCAGCAGATTGAACGAGTTGAAGCCAATCACCACGAGAAACAGAATGGCAAACCACGGAATGTTTATCTTGCCCTTCTCCGCACTGGTGCCGGCATTGTGTGCCATCATCCATGCCAGCACGAGCAGCACCGGCACAAGCATCATCACGCGTATCATCTTGACTATGATTGCTGAGTTGCTAACCTCCGGTCCCATGGCGTTGCCGGCTCCCACCACATGAGCCACCTCATGAACGGTTGCACCTGTGTAAAGACCCATTTGTGCAGGGGAGAGGTCGAATATTCCTGCACGGTAGAGCACAGGATAAAGAAACATGGCTGTGGTTCCGAATATAACCACCGTTGCCACTGCCACCGCAGTCTTATAGGGTTGCGCCCTGATGGTTCCCTCGGCTCCCAGCACAGCTGCGGCTCCGCATATTGACGAGCCGCAGGAGGTGAGCAGCGTGATTGTCGGGTCCATCTTCAGCAGTTTCCCTATGCCAATGCCCAGCAGTATGGTGGTACACACAATGAAGGCGTCTATTATGACTGCCATCGCTCCCACCTCAGCCACATCGGTGAATGTGAGGCGGAAGCCGTAGAGTATGATTCCGAAGCGCAGCACCCGTTTTGAGCAGAACTGTATGCCCGGTACCCATGTCTCGGGCAGATTGTTGCGCAGACTGTTGGCATAGAGCATGCCAAGGATAATGCCCACCACCATCGGGCTTAGCGACAGGGCTTTCACCCACGACATGTCGCCAATATAAAATGCCGCACAGGCGAATAGTGCTATAAGCAGTATTCCGTGCAGCATTGAACTTCTCTCATTTGATATTTTCATAATCTTTCCATTATTCCTCTTCGTAGTCATCCATCACCTCGTCGCCGGTCTCGTCACCGGTTTCTATGGCAAATGTTGTGCGGTAGTTCTCCTCATTTATATCCTCATCGCTGATATCGTCTGGCTCAGTGTCCATGTCATCCTCATCGGGCTTGTTGTATGTGTCTTCGGGAATCATGCCGTCATCTTCCTCTTCGTCACTGCTCATTGTGGGCTGCTGCAACTGGAATCGCGGTTTCTCCATTTCTGGCTTTTCCTTCACGAAAATGGCTTCCACCCATCCGCCTTTAGGCACCTCAAGCACCTCGTAGCCGTCGTTTACTTTCTTTTCGTACATTCCGCCCACTTTATGAAGACGGTCTTTGGGAAGAGTAGTGGTTGAAATGTCAAAACGGCTTTCGATGATATCCTGCACGCTTTGTGACAGCGAATCCCATCCACCGCCGAAATTACTTTCAAGAACTTCGATAAGTTTCGACACAGAAATGTGGTGGATGTTCTCGTAGGTGAGGTCGGTAACGCGCTTTATCGGGCGTTTCTTTATGGCAATGCACATTTTCTTTTGCTCGCCGGTCTTCACTTCACCCACTTTGTATTCCAGACGCTCATATTTTTCTCTCATTGGAGCAATGTCGTTGGTTATTTCCTCTATTTGGAAAGCCACGCGTATGATGTTGAGAAAATGAGACAGACTGTCCCTTACTTCGGCATCCTTCTCAGATTCTTCCAACATCCTGAATACATCATTCTCCTGCAAATCCCAAACGTTGCTTTTTGTCAGCGTTTTAAGCTGTATTCCTTCACTATTCTGTTTCTGTTTCATTTTGATGTTTTTACCTTTATGAAATGATTTTTTATTTTTGGCTGCAAAAGTAATACTTTGTATTCGCATATACAAATTTTTTTAGATTTTTTTTTGCAAACAAGGATTTTTTTCTAACCTTTATAGAAGGAACGCTACATCTCGGCATAAAAAATATTAAAATTGCATTTTATATTTTGTTCTGCACTCGATTTAAATAAAAATCTCACGCTCGAAAACAAAAAAAAGTTAACTTTATCTTGTTTTACTCGCTTAATCGATTTTTTGCAGTACCTTTGCAGATGATAAGGAAAGTAAATCAACAAAAATATCTACAAACAGCATTATGTCGCAACCATTGGCAGAGAGAATGCGTCCCCGTACGCTTGATGACTATATAGGTCAAAGGCATCTTGTGGGCGAAGGGGCTATACTCAGAAACATGATTGACTCTGGCAATATCTCCTCATTTATATTGTGGGGTCCTCCCGGTGTGGGCAAAACTACTCTTGCACGCATTATTGCCAACCGTCTTCAGATTCCCTTTTTTACGCTAAGTGCCGTCACCAGTGGAGTGAAGGATGTTCGCGAGGTGATAGAGAAAGCTGAGAAGGGAAAGTTCTTTAGCGAGGCATCGCCGATTTTGTTTATTGATGAGATTCACCGTTTCAGCAAGTCGCAGCAGGACTCGCTCCTTGGGGCTGTGGAGAATGGTATTGTGACTCTAATTGGTGCCACAACCGAGAACCCTTCGTTCGAGATTATCCGCCCTTTGCTGTCGCGTTGTCAGCTGTATGTGTTGAAAAGTCTTGAACGCGCTGATCTTGAACAGCTGCTGCAAAAAGCAATAACCGGCGACTCTGTGTTGTCAGAGCGCAACATAGAGATAAAGGAGAGTGGTGCCATGATTAGATACAGCGGCGGCGATGCACGCAAGCTGCTCAATATTCTTGAGGTTACAGTCAATTCGTTTGCTCAGGATGAGCCAGTGGTTATCACCGATGCGCTGGTGGAGAGCCGTCTGCAGCAGAATCCGCTTGCTTACGACAAGGACGGCGAGATGCACTACGACATTATCTCGGCTTTCATCAAAAGCATACGCGGCAGCGACCCCGATGCGGCGCTATATTGGATGGCACGTATGATTGAGGGGGGCGAGGACCCGCAGTTTATTGCGCGCCGCCTGGTGATAAGCGCTGCCGAGGACATAGGGCTTGCAAATCCCAATGCTCTGCTGCTTGCCAACGCCGCATTCGATGCAGTGATGAAGATAGGATGGCCTGAGGGCAGAATACCGCTTGCCGAGGCTGCGGTTTATCTTGCCACAAGTCCCAAGAGCAATTCGGCATACAATGGCATCAACTCTGCCCTTGAGCTTGTGCGTCGCAGCGGCAATCAGCCTGTGCCGCTCCACTTGCGCAACGCTCCCACAGAACTGATGGCAGACCTGCATTATGGCGACGGATATAAATATCCTCACGATTTCCCTGGAAATTTCACTCCTCAGCAGTATATGCCCAAGGCTCTGCGCAATGAGCGTCTGTGGCACGGACAGCACAATCAGGCTGAAGAGAAACTTATTCAACGCATGAGGGACTGTTGGGGAGAGAGGTTTGAAGAAACTAACAGCTCAGCCCAATAGAAAGACGATGCATTTCCCAAAAAAGAGTATAAAATATCATAGTCATACAAAAAAGGGCTATAACAGGTTTAAATAAATTTCCAAATCGCCGATTTAGCAGCGCCAATCGCCGAATTAGAACTCTGAATCGGCGATTGGGAAGTCTGAATGTATCGTTTGCATTTCTAAACGATACATTCCCGTTTCCAAACGATACGTTCCTGCTCACAAACTACATATACTCCCGAAACACCTCGTTGTACGCCTCTGCTTTCTTCTCGGTCTTCATGGGGTAGGCGCGTGATGAACTCGGCATACGGTAAATACGCATTTTACGGTTATCAAGCCAAAATTCGGAATATTCGCCCACTTTGGGCTCTCTTATTGAATAATGTTCGCAAAACAGCGATGTGGCAAGCTGCCCGGCAGTTATCACGGCCTTGCATTGCGGCAGTTTTCTCAGCATGGCATCCAAGTCAGTGCGTTCCACCACTTCCAGGTCTTTGTCTGATGCCGTGTTTTTTGTGCGGCAAATCTTGGTGCAGGTGTCATATAATGCTATTCCGCGCTCATTAAGAAAACTGATTATGTCATCGAGCCTATAGGTCTTTGCATCGGCATTCACAAAATATTGTTTGTCATTGAAAAAACATATGCCCATTATTCGCCACATATCGTTGGTGAAGTTCGGGTAATAAAACTCCATGCACCAGCGCTTGGGGGCAGGTGGAAAGGTGCCGAGCATCAGCAGTTTTGCATTCTCAGGCAGAAACGGCGTAAATGGATGGCTCTCAATCTGGTTCATATCTTCTTTTGTCATGTCGTCGCTTTTTGTGTCATGTATTTTTTATTCATTCATTTATTGCTCCGCAGTGAGGACAGCGTCCCTTGCTGTGCATTTCCTTGCCGCAGCGTCCGCAACGGTAGGGAGTGGCACTGAAGTTGAAGTATTTCCAAAGGGAAAAAACGGTGTAGGCTGCAAGCAGCGGATAGCCTATATAATATAAAGTAGTGATGCTAAATACCACATAATCTACTGCGCATACGGCAGCAAGGGCAAACATATAGAGTGAAGCATCAATTACCGGAAGGCGTTTATACACCTCATCGAATACGGCGATAATCATAATAATTATTATCCAAACCGATGAAATGAATAGCGCCAGATGGGTTGGAAGGTCGAAGGGGTTGAGTGAAGGATGATAGTAGAAGTGTCGCCACGACTCGCTGTCAAACAGCTGAATGGAACTGTAGAACGTAGCCGATGCAGAAACGAGTAGGGCAAGCAGGGTGGGGTAGATGGTGTTGATATCGTAGAAGTGTACGATATGCACATGTCGTATTACGAGTTTGCGCAGGCCGTATGCGGCGGCCACCACTACCACTAAGGCGAGGAAAATGAGCAGGTGGGTGTCGCTGAAGATGTCGATGAACTGGGATATCGGGTCGTCGGGACATACCTGTTCGAGAAGGACAGTCTCATGCGTCCAGCCCATAGTAAACTGGTCACGTGCAATCTTTACCCACACACTGTCAATGCTGTCACCCTGCACAGTCATAATGTCGGCAACCACCACACGCTCTTTTTTGTAGAAGGTGACACTGTCAGTGACTGGTTCCTTGGGCGACTGGCTTTGCAGTGTTAGCGAGTCTGCCTTGACGATGAAGTTGTAGCTCGGTGCATAGTGGCTTGTCGACTGGAACGATATTGTATCGCTGTCGCTCTCGGCTATGTTCCATGCGTCGCTTGTGCTGCGATGTGGATGATAGCATGAACTGAGAGTGAGTAGGATTGCCCCAAAGGCTAATGGGACTAATTGTAGCTTATTGTTTGTCATATAGCAGATTCATTTGGCAGTGGGTGCAGTCGAACTGTAGACGGAATGTCTTTCCGTCGCCGAGACGCAATCGTAACGGTTCATGCCATTCGGGACGCTTTCCTCCATTTTTCACGCAGAAGCCAAGAGCGTGGCGCAGGCAATATCGGCACTGCATTAGGGGAGTATTGGCTGTTGGGAGCTCTGTATTCAGAGTAGAGCGTTCTGTGTTCAGAGTGGAGTGTTCAATTGGTGTGTCGGCTATGGCTTTTTCAAGCTGTACCGTAAGCTCACGGCGTATCTGAGCCAAAATGCTTGATGGCACAAAATACGGGAAGGCATTGTCCATCAGTATTTTGTTGCAACTGAATATGGTGCTTCCAAGTTTTGTGAGCTGGCGCACAATGTTGTTGTGCTGTGGGGTCTCTGCCGTCTGCATGTCAAAAGGAACAGTTACGGTACACCATTCTTCATTATCGTTCGCGGCTGACATATCTTTTATTTTTGCCGACAATATCAGTTGTCCGTTGTCTGCTGCTAATTTCATTATTACAGGTATTGTGCGCTTTGCACTGTTGGCGCGCATTATCTCTTTCTCAAACGTCATGTCACTGTTGCGGTAGAACATGGTGCCAGGCTTCAGGCTTTTAGGCATTTTTAACGGAAAGAGCCTGTTACCCTCCACTTTATTTACTCGGAAGCCTTCAAGATTGCCTGTGGCGTTTATGAAACACAGTCCGTCACCATTGGCGAATGTTGCAGTGCCGGCCACGTTGAACGAGCAGTTGCTATGTCCCGCATTTCTAATCTCTTTCACTTTCCCCACATGTTCGCCTATTGCCTTCGGGGTTTGGGGCGACGAGATGTTTGCCATGCGTCCGTTGGCAAAATAAGTGGTGTAGCCGCGGTTGAATGTCTTAGCCAGTGACGGTTCAAACTGATAGTTGACTGTGCCAATGGCAGTGCGATAGTATTTGCCGGGATTTTTCTTTATTATGTCGTTGAGCCTGAGGCTATAGGCTGCCACTACGTTCTTCACGTATGCCACATCCTTCAGTCTGCCCTCTATCTTGAATGACACGGCTCCAGCCTCAATCAGCCGTTCAAGGTTATCTATTTGACACATATCTTTGAGCGACAAGAGATAGCGGTCTTTTATGAGCACGTTATCGTCGGCATCAAGCAGTGAGAACTTCATGCGGCACACCTGAGCACATTCTCCGCGATTGGCAGAGCGGCCGAAGCACCGCTCACTGGCATAACAAAGTCCGCTGTAGCTCACGCACAGGGCACCATGTACAAATACCTCAAGCTCAGTGTCGGGACATTTGTGGTGTATATCGGCAATCTCATCTATTGACAGTTCGCGGGCAAGCACTACACGGCTGCAGCCGATGCTGCGAAGAGTCTTAACCTTATTGGCTGTACGGTTATCGGTCTGTGTGCTGGCGTGTGCCTCTGGCGAGAACAGTCCCTTTTGGGTGCGTTCGTTCACTATTCTGAAGAACATGGCAAGCACGGTCATGTCCTGAAACAGAATGGCATCCACATCTATGTCGCAAAGATCCCGCAGAAGCTGTTCAACTTCCGTCTTCTCATTGTCGCGTATAAGAGTGTTGACAGTTACATATACCTTGGCACGGTATTTGTGGGCAAAGTCGCAGAGTGTAGCTATGTCGCCGATGCTGTTGCCGGCAGAAGCTCTTGCGCCAAAACGCTGTGCACCGATGTACACAGCATCGGCACCGTGGGTGATAGCGGCAATTCCCGTTTCAAGATTTTTTGCCGGGGCAAGAAGTTCGAGTTTCTGCATCAGTGAATTTCGTTTATGTCGAAAGGAGTCTCCTGATAAACACAATAGTTGAGCCAGTTGGTGTAGAACAGGTTGGCGTGGGCACGCCATGTCACTATCGGCGGGTTGTCGGGATTATTGTCTTTGTAATAGTTCTTGGGAAGTTCCACATCATTGCGGATGTAGCGGTCGCGCTGATACTCGTTGTTGAGAGTGTCGGCGGTGTACTCCAAATGTCCGGTGACATAGAACTCACGTCCGCCTCGTGACATTACTATTCCCACTCCGCTGTCCTCAGACTCGGCAATGAGCTGCAATTCGGGATTTGCCACAATATCTTCACGGCGTATCTCTGTGTGACGGCTGTGAGGCATCATAAATTTGTCGTCAAATCCGCGGAATATTGGCAGTTTGGGCTGCAATGCCACCTGCGGGAATATTCCAAACATTTTTTTCGGCAGTTTGTATTTGGGAATGCCGTAGTGGCAGTAAAGTCCAGCCTGTGCCGCCCAGCATATATATAATGTAGAGGTGACATGGGTGCGTGCCCAGCGGAAAATGTTGCTCACCTCGTCCCAATAGGTCACGTCCTCGTATTCAAAAGTCTCAACCGGTGCGCCGGTGATAATCATTCCGTCGAATTTCTCGTCCTTCATGTCGTCGAAAGCACGGTAGAACATCATCATGTGCTCAATAGGGGTGTTTTTGGGCACGTGGCTGCGCAGCTTCATGAAATGTACGTCGAGTTGCAGCGCACTGTTGGACAGCACGCGTATGAGGTCGGTCTCAGTTGTTATCTTGATGGGCATGAGATTGAGAATGACAATCTTCAGCGGACGGATGTCCTGACGGTGAGCACGCTCATCGTCCATCACGAAGATATTCTCATTTTTCAGCAAATCAATTGCCGGTAGCCCGTGTTGCAATCTTAAAGGCATGAATAAATATTGAATTTATGTATTAATACAATGTGTTAAATCATCTCGATCTTCACTACAGCCACCGAAACATTGTCGCCGCCTCCCGCGGCGTATGCCGCCTCAATCAAGGCATTGGCTGTACCGTTGGTGGCAAGTTCCACTTCAATGTCCTTGTCGCTTATCATATCATTGAGTCCATCGGAGCAGAGCAGGTAAGTGTCGCCTTCCTCTACAGGCTCCCTGAATTCGAAGATGTCAAGATAGCTTGTCTGGCAGCCGCCACCTATACAGTTGATTATAATGTTTGACGGTTCATCCTTGCCGTAAGCATTGCGCAGCGAATGATCTGTTGACACTTGTGTCAGCTCGCCGTTGCGCAGACGGTAAAGCCTGCTGTCGCCGCAGTTCATCCAAAAGAACTTGCCGTCGTAGTGTATGAATCCTACAAGTGTTGTTCCCATAAGACTCATTTCCGGATTTATCCTGCCTTTGGTGTCGATGGTAAGGTTGATGTTGTCAAACCATTTCATCATTATTTCCGTAAATTCAGCTATTGTCATGCCTTTTGGCAGGTCGTTAACAAAATACTGCAGGCTGTGCAGCGTGTCGCTGCTTGCCACCTCGCCTGCATAATGTCCTCCCATACCGTCGGCAAGTGCAATGATTGTGGTTGTGCTGTTGCTGTCATCTATGATAGTGCTTTCAATCTCATCGTCACGCAGAAACTTGTCGTTGACAAGAATCATATCCTCGTTGTTTTTTCTTACGCAGCCCATTTGACTGGAAGCGGTTATTAAAAAGACACTCATAAGATTATTTAATTTTAAATTATGGTTGCTATTATCAATTTTATTTTATATTTACCTGCAAATTCACATTGGCTATGGTTATAATATCACCATTCTTGATTTTTGTTGGTACATCGGGCGTTAACTTTACATTGTTCAGTCTTGTGCCGTTGCTTGAATGTTTATCGGTGATGTTCCAGCCTGATGAATATTGGTAGTTGAGCTGGGCATGTACTCCGGAAACGTAGGCAAACTGTCTGAGAATGTCGTGATATGGTCCCTGTCGTCTTCCGATTACAGCACCGTTGATAGCCACAAGCCTGATATTGAGTTTCAGGTTGATAAGCGTCATTGTAGGTATTCCTATTGTCGGTTGCGACGGTGTGTTCTGTTGCCCGGTGATTGTCGGCACTCTTTGTATGGGGACTCCGGTAGCTGTGGCATTAAGCATGCTGTTTACCTGTGTAGCACCTGTAATTGAAGACATTACCGACTGTGCTCCGTTTTGAATACGGTCGGCACTTACCATCAGACCGCCACATTGTGTGCAGCGGCGTCCTGTGCCTACTCGCCCGCAGTTGCTGCAGTACAGCAATGCTTGTCCGCATTGGTCACAAAAGTGCGAGCCTTCGTCTATCTCTTCTCTACATGTAGGACAAATTATCATCGTTCTTGTACTTTTTTTATCTTATATGTTATTTCTTAGTGCAGATGGTTATTCCTCAATATCCTGCGGAAGTATTAACTGATACGTTTCCTTTGTTATGTGTTCTGGTGACATTGAGGCCACTCGCATTGAGAGTTGCTGGATAGTTGAGTCGAGCATGTTGCGCATTTCGCGTGCGTTTCCGAAATTCTCGTTCTTGTTGAGCACCTTGCGCATAATGATTGTCGACAGCCGCATTTCCGCTTCCGGCGACAGTATGTACTGCTCTTTTGCGGCCATGCTCTTGAAAATCTCCAGCAGCTCTGTTTCTGTGTAGTCGTCAATGTGCATTTTATGGGTAAAACGGCTGGTCAGTCCTGGGTTAACATTAAGGAATTGCTCCATCTTATCCTTATAGCCGGCTGCAATAACCACAAACTTGCCCCGGTCGTCTTCCATACGCTTCATAAGAGTGTCAATGGCCTCCTTGCCATACTGGTCGTTTTCGGAACATAGTGTATATGCCTCATCAATAAACAGAATGCCGCCCATTGCTCTGTCGCACATATTATTGACAATCTTCGGGGTCTCGCCCATATATTTCCCCACAAGCGTGGCACGGCTTGCCTCAACAATCCGGTTTGTCGGCAAGATGCCGATGCTGAGAAGCACATCGCCCATCATTCTTGAAATAGTGGTCTTTCCTGTGCCGGGATTGCCGGTGAGGATGAAGTTCATGCTCATCTGCTGTATTCCGCCAACTCCCTTTTCGGCACGCTGCTTCATAAACATGCTCTGAACGGCAAGGCGGCGTATCATGTCTTTTACACTTGCCATGCCGATATATTGATTCATCTCGTTCAGAATCTCGCCCAAAGACCGTGCCTGAGAGTCCTGTTGCAGCGGCAGGTCATCAACGGTGATGCGGTACATGTCGCTTTCGTTGAATGTAGGATTGTCTATAAGCCCCACAAGCCGCTGGCTCTGGCTCTCGATTGTCTCGTCGAAAATCCGTCGTGCCTCGCGTGCATTGCCGAAGTTTTTATCCTTGCGCAGGCATAGTTGCTGGAAGAACCTGTCGATAGCTTGTGTTGCATCCTCGTCGATGGTGAAATTCTTTCTTTTCACAAGGTTGCAGAATATCTGAGTCAGCTCGGCGGCTGTGTAATCTTCAAAATGAATGGTTTGTGTAAACCGGCTTTTCAGTCCTGGATTGCTGTCGATGAAGTCATGCATCTTGTCGGTATATCCCGCTACGATACAGATAAATTTTCCCCGATCGTCCTCCAGACGTTTCAGCAATGTGTCGATGGCTTCTGCGCCAAACGAGTCATTGCTGTTGTTCTTCAGTGTGTATGCCTCATCGATGAAGAGCACTCCGCCGAGAGCACTGTCGATAAGTTGGTTTGTCTTGATGGCTGTCTGCCCCGAATATCCAGCCACAAACTTGCTGCGGTCGGCTTCAATGAGCTGTCCGCGTCCCAGCACTCCAAGAGTGCGGAACACATCGGCCATGATGCGTGCCACTGTGGTCTTGCCTGTTCCCGGATTGCCGGTAAATACATAATGCTTGCCCTGGAAAATGTTTTTCTCACCGCGTTTTATCTGCAGGTTGATGTAAGAAGCCAGGTTGGTTATTTCCTGTTTTACGGTTGCCAGTCCCACCATACCGTCGAATTTCCTGAGACACTGGTTGAAGTCAATGCTCTTTGGGGCTTCGTATGGTATGTCAGATTCCTCAATCATCATCAGCTGGTCGTTGGTAATGGTGCTCATTCCGCTTTTCTCCAACCGCTGTGCCTGACGCTTGCAGATGCTGTCGAAAAGATGTCTCATTGTCCGTCCGTTGGCAAAGTCCTTGTCGCGGCTGGCATACATCTCACCAATCATTTTCTTTGTCAACATCTCGGCATCGCTGCTGAAATGATATTTTTTCTGATTCGCAAATGTAAGCATTATATCATACAGCTCATCAGGATTGTAGTCATCGATGTTAAGGAAATAAGTGAAACGGCTGCGGAATCCTGGGTTTATGCGGAACAGATTGTCCATTTCCTGTCGGTAACCAGCAGCAATGACCACAAATTTGCCGCGGTCGTCCTCCATGCGTTTCATCAGTTTTTCCAGAGCCTGCGTTCCTTGTTGGTCATGGTTTCCGTCATTGCTGAGTGGAGCCAGTGTGTATGCCTCGTCAACAAAAAGAATTCCCCCGATGGCTTTGTCGCACAGACGGTCAACTTGTTTAGGAGTCTCCCCCTGATACTGACTTACCATTTGCGCCCGGTCAACTTCAACCACATGTCCGCTGTCGAGATAGCCTATTGATGACAGAATCTCACCTAATTCGCGTGCTATCGTTGTCTTGCCTGTGCCCGGGTTTCCTGTGAGCACAATGTGCAGGTCCATTTTTTCCTGCTCGCCCAGTCCACGGGTGGCTCGCTCCTGTGCATTCCTCACCGCGTATGCAATTTCCTTCACAGCCTCTTTCACCTCCTTCATTCCAATCAGTGTGTCAAGCTCTTTGCATATTTCTTCAAGGGTACGCTCTTTGGGTACGTATCCTTTTATGTCGTCGGCAATCACATCGTGTACGTCAATGCCACGGCTGATGAACCCTGTGAAAATATCTTCAGCTGCATTTACAGCCTCGTGAGCATAGCCAAAACCCTCGTCTTTGGTCTTTATGCGGTATTTGAAATAACGCAACAGCTTGTCATCTGCCTCAGTGGTGAAATTGGTTATGCCATATTTTGTGCGCAGCAGCCGCTTGCAGATGTCGAAAAGTTCTTTAGGGCTTGGTGTAGGCAGTGTAAACCTGTATTTGAAGCGGTTGGCAATGGCGGGGTTGTTGGCGATAAATTCGTCGAGTCCCCGTGTAAGCCCTGAGATTATAACTATAGGGTCATCGTTCCAGTGATCCATCTCTACAAACAGTTTGTCGAGCGGATTGACTTGATTGCTGTATTTGTCGGGCAGCAGTTTTTGTACGTTGTCGAAAAATAATATTCCACCTTTAGCCTTTTTTATGTTTTCGTCCCACTTGTCCACAAACCGTTGATAGTCTACAGCATCTACAAGTGTAAGCTTTGGCTTCTTTATAATGTTGTTTTGTGCAAAATAGTCGCGGAAGATTTCAGCCAATATGGTTTTGCCTGTGCCGGTTTCACCCATGATGATGGCGTTGATGCTCAGGCGTATGTTGGGAATATCGCTTCGGGAATGGAGATAGGCGTATGTGTTCACCACAGTCTGCAGCTGTTGTTTCACCTCGTCCAGTCCGACCAGCCGTTCAAGCACATTGCTCGCTGTAATGGGTTGTCCGCACCATTTGCAGAATTTGGCTATTTCCCTATTCTCTTTTTTGCACGATTCACATTTCATATAGTAGAATATATTAATTTTCTATTTTATTTCCTTTATGTTTTTGTTGTATTGCTCCAACTGCTTCTCCACCTTGCTGGGTTGTGGCTTCAGGAAATCAAGGTTGGGGTTCTTTATGTTGAGCAGGTTTGGCGAGAACAACACCATCTCTGCCACGAGCAGGCTTACCATGATGCTCCAGAGCACATAATGTACCAGGCTTTCGCCGGCATTTGAGCGTATTTGTGTCTGCACATCGTCGAGCACTCCAAAGTTTGAGCCTTTGAATTTAAATGCGCGTGTCTTGAATGTGTAGTAAAGAGGTTCAAGCATCTGAGACTTTATGTCTTGGTCGAGCACTTCGTTTATTAATTGTGTGTTTATTCGGTTTTCCGATCTGAAGTCAGTGTAGTAGCACAGTGCCATATATCCTGCGGTGATAACCAATATCACTGGTGTAAGCATTGACGGGAAATGGGAGTATGTGTATGTCATCAGCCAAATGGGAATTGCCGATGACAGTGCACCCAAGATGGCCCAAAAGCATGAAATGATGAATCCGAATCCGCGGAAGTACGCTCTTGCTGCCACAATAATGGCTGTCATGCCTCCCACGGGCAGTGCCACGGTGGCAAACTGATGGTTGATGAAATACTCCTTATTGCTGATGCCGCATATTATTACGAGAAAAGCCCAAATGCCGCATAAAGTGTAGTAAATGCTCTTCATTGTAGCTTCTTTTGACTTAATTTTGCGGTATATTGACCTTACGTCATCATATTTTTTTGCTGTTTCATTTTTCGCCGTTTCGTAGCGCTTGAAATACTGCTGCTGTGCGTCAAGGTCTCCCAAAGCCAAAAGCCAGTATTCCAGCATACGCTCATAGCTGTAAGCCTCGCTGAAATCCTGTGTCGGGTCCTCATGAAAGAACACGGCAAGCCATTGAGTAAAGCTTCCGTTCCTCATTTCGTTTCGTATCTCGTTTCGGAAACGTTGGTCAATGTTTCTGCCGTCGGTCAGCTTTCCGCCATTAGGCAATATATAATAAGGTGTGTTTTCCAGGATTCTGCAGAATCTGTATGCAGCAGTCCTCAGGTCGTATGCTCCGAGACGGTTTCTGTTGTCCTCGCTGTCAAGATTGAAACAGCTTTGTGCCTCAACCATAATCTGCGTCCATCCGTGTAATTGTGCATAGCTGGCAAACCGTCCTGTAGGTGATGTGAATTCTTTCATCTTTTCCGCAAAATCTTTCTCGTCAGTTGACTGCCATGCAGCAAGTTTGGCTGCAAGCAGCTCACCAACTTGTTGCGGGGTGTATGCCGCACGCAGGTCGTATGCCGCCTCTCTGTCTATATTGTAAAGCACGCTGTATGCCAGTTCTCTGTCGTGGTCTTTGTTTTCAGTGAGTATTCGCAGCGATTCGCAGGCTATGTGGCTTTCATGGCTGTACATCCACGACAACAGCCTGCCGTCGGTTACGCTTAGCCAGTCATCGTCTGTTATGTCTTCATATCCAAAGGCGTGTACAATTTCTTTTACCGTTGACGACGGATATTTTGCCATGAAAGGAATGTCCGGGTCTATTTCGTATGCGGTACGCACAATGGCTTTGTTGCAAGCCTCAGGGTTACCGTTGATGAAATATGAGCGCATTCTGTTCACATTGCTTTTTGAGTGGGTTTCAATGTACACCCACATTGTGTCGTTTGGATTGCATAGCGCATTTGCATAATGCCTTGGATTGTCGAGCATTGACATGGCAATGTCGTGTATGTCGGTGCATTGCTTGCCGTTGATGTCCGTGTACGGATAGGCTTTATCCATCATATACACGGCTGCCATCAGTCCCGCTGTGTGCTCTATGTGATAACGGTTGGTGACTATATCGTTCACGGTGGCGCTCAGCTTTGTGTTGCCGCACTGTGTGAGCCAGTCCCCTATGCGGCCGCCGTAAAGGTAGGTGCATGCCAACTGCTCATTTTCCATAAGCATTGGAATAAGCTCTTTCACATTGTGTGCCACGATGTTGCGTTCTGGGTCAACAATGAAGTCCTTGTAGCGAAGGAAAGGCGATGATATGTCAATCTTTGGCGATTCGCCCTTAAACCAGCGCTCCACCTCGTCGTATGTCCATCGTGTCATGGGGTTGACCGTTGTCATGCCCTGCACAATCATCTTCACTCTCTCCGGAAGTTCGTCAATGCGTGGCAGCTTGCCTTCGCTCTTGGTCTTTATAGCCTGTCGCTCGTTACCGCTAAACGGGCTCTCGCCCAGCCATATTGTCATCAGCGTGATTCCCAGTGAGTAGTAGTCCACGGCAGGAGTAATCTCTGTCTCGCCGTCAATCACGTCGGCATACATTTCGGGGGCTGCGAATATGGGTGTTCGTGCCTGAGTGGTGCGGTGTGAATATTCGTTGTCCTTGAGCAGTGATGATATACCGAAGTCGCCCAGCACTAATTGTGTTCGCTCTTTATCGCGAAAGAAGAAGTTACCAGGTTTTATATCCTTGTGTATTATGTTGTTGTAATGGCAAAATTCAAGTGCGGCAGCTGCCTGAAGCGCTATGCGGCGGAACTGGTTCAAGTCATTGATTTTTGTCTTTTCCAATGTGCCTCCCTGCAGATATTCCATCAGTTCATAGTTGCGTGAAACACCGGCAACGTATGTCTTTCCGTAATCATATATGGCAGTGATCATCTCAAAGTTGAAGTTTGCCACAATCTTTATAAGTTGGGCATTGACCTTGAAGTTGGGGTACATTATCTTCAACACATATTCCTTGCCTTCATTTTCAACAAGAAACACCTGTGCCTCGCCCGATGACTTGCTTATACATCGTATGTTTTTGTATATTATGCCTTTGAGATTGAACTCACCAGGCTCATCTGTGGGGAATGGGCTGTTGAAGTCAGTTGATGTGCGTCGGGTCTTGTCGCCTTCAGCTGACATTGGTTGATATTGCCCTTGCTGAGCATAGTTCTTGGTGCTTGTCATGCCCACAATGGTATTGCCTCCTGTGAAAAATCCTGCTGTCACCATGCCGCCGCCCAATGTGTTGCCGTTGGTCATGTATCCATTGATGGTACGCATTCCTTCCGTAGCAGGTGTCTTGGTATTCTCTGTTGTGAAGAAATCGTCCATTGCCACAATGGTTTTCGATATATTGTTGTCCATACTCAGTAACTATTGCTTGTCGTCTTTTATCAAGTCAGTATCATTTTTTCCTAAAACCACCCATTTGCCACCCATCTGTGGTTTTGCGCATCCGCAGGGGCTGCTATGCAGGGCGTGCTTATAATTGCAAACCCATCCCAGCCTCACTCCGGCCGGCTTGGTTGCCATGGCGTAGTTGCGTGCCTGTGCAGGTTTTATCGTAGGCTTGGTTTCTATCTTTGACAATAGTGCTGCCAGTTTCTGTTGCACGTTGTTCTTCTGTTTTTTCAGCTTTTCTATAGTTGTACGGCTTGTTTTTCTTTCTTCTATTACAGCATTCCCCATACCGCTGTCTTCTGCAAGCAGCATAAGCACTCTGCGCCGCAAATCGCGCCCCTGATTTTCTTTTTCAATGTCCCTTTCCGACGTGTATGGGATAATTTTCTCAAGGTTTCCCATCTCCTTTACCAGTTCCATCAGTTCTTTATACTCAGGCATTGCCTTAATCTGTTCCTTCATTTCCCGCGCGTCGTCGGTGAGTGGGGTGCCACATTGTTTGCAGAAGGCGAAATCGTTCATGGTATGACATACAGGACATACAATTCCGCCAAGCGGATTGCCGCATTCAGGACAAAATCCTTCCATGCCGTCAAGATGTGCCCCGCAGAATGAGCACACATCACGCTTGATGTATATATGGCATGCCTCACAATAGTCAGTATCTATGTCTATAGGATTTCCACAGTTGGGACAAACCAACTGTTGCGCGGCATTTTGTTCCGTTATGTTTTCACTGTTTTGGTTCAGTGCCGGTATTGTTTCTTCTTTAGGCATAATGAGCTGTTTTTCTCTCATTTTTCCTGCTGTTGTGTCAAGTGTGTCTATATATTGGTCCATCGAATTGTAGTTTAAGTCAATAATATTTTAATCGAAGACGATTGTATATTTTTCTGCAAAGTTATAAAAAAAGTTTAGAATCCACAAAAAAACTGCCGTAAATTTGCATTTATGGCAGTCTTTTTTCAAATATTTGCAAAATTAGTGTTACGTAAATGATGAAAAGCGAGTGATTTTCGTTCTTGTTTTATATTATCGATTCCAATTCTTCACTCAGCTTTTCCCAATTCTCCACCTCTTTGTCAAGCTTTTCTTTTGTCGAGGTGTAGTCATTGACCATATCCATATTTGCTGCGTTTTCCGGTTTGCACAGCTGTTCGTCAAGTTGCTTGAGCCGTGTTTCCAGTTCTGCAATTTTCTTTTCCGACTCTTCTACGGCGCGTTCTGCCTTGCGTATCTTTTTCTGTTGCTCCTTGTGGTCGGCATACACCTGTTTGGCAGTGGAGGGCTGTTCATCACCAATCGTTGATTTAACACCGGGAATCGCCGATTTAGAGTTGTGAATCGCCGATTTAGAGTTGGAAATCGCCGATTGGGAGTCGCCATTCGCTTGTTTCCTGTTCAGTTCGTCAAGCGATGCTATGTTTCTGTTGTGCAGGAAGTCGTAGATGCCGCCGAGATGCTCTTTCACCACTCCTCCACCAAATTCATAGACTTTGTCCACCAGTCCGTCAAGAAACTCGCGGTCGTGGCTCACTATGATGGCTGTGCCGTCGAAAGCCTTTATTGCTTCCTTCAGTACATCCTTCGACTGCATGTCGAGGTGATTGGTAGGCTCGTCGAGTATCAGCAGATTTACCGGGTCGAGCAGCAAGCGAATCATTGCCAATCGGCTGCGCTCGCCTCCACTGAGCACCTTAACTTTTTTTTCCGATGCCTCTCCGCCAAACATAAACGCTCCGAGAATGTCGTTTATCTTCAGGCGCATCTCACCTTTTGCAGCATAGTCGATGGTGTCGAACACCGATATGTTCTCGTCGAGCAGCTGTGCCTGATTCTGCGCAAAATATCCCAACTGTACGTTGTGCCCAATCTTCAAAGTGCCTGTAAACGGTATTTCTCCCATGATACATTTCACAAGGGTTGACTTTCCCTCGCCGTTCTTGCCCACGAATGCAACCTTCTCGCCGCGCTTTATCGTGAATGTCACGTGGTCGAACACTGTATGGCTGCCGTAGTCCTTGCGCACATCGTCGCATATTATCGGAAAGTCGCCGCTTCGCAGGCATGGCGGGAATTTCAGCCGCAGACTGCTTGTGTCGATGTCGTCAATCTCTATCGGCACAATCTTTTCCAGCTGTTTTATGCGGCTCTGCACTTGTACAGCCTTCGTCGGCTTGTAGCGGAAACGCTCTATGAAGTCCTTCATGTCGGCTATCTCCTTCTGCTGGTTCTCGTATGCCCTCAGCTGTTGTTCGCGGCGTTCCTTGCGCAGCACTACGTATTCGTCGTATTTCACACGGTAGTCAATCACCTTGCCGCAGCTTATCTCCAGAGTGCGGTTGCACACATTGTTAATGAAGGCACGGTCGTGGCTCACCAGTACTACAGCCTTTGCCGACTGGGCAAGAAACTGCTCCAGCCACTGGATGCTCTCTATGTCGAGGTGGTTTGTGGGCTCGTCGAGCAGCAGTACGTCAGGGCGCTGCAACAGCAGCTTTGCCAGCTCGATGCGCATGCGCCAGCCGCCGCTGAACTCGCTTGTAGAGCGGTTGAAGTCGGTGCGCAGAAAGCCAAGTCCCACGAGAATACGCTCTATTTCTGCCTCGCAGTTCTCGGCTCCCATCATCATGTAGCGGTCGTGAGCCAGCGAGTAGCGTTCCACCAGAGCCATGTAGTCCTCGCTTTCATAGTCGGTGCGCTCCTCCATCTGTTTGCTCAGCTGTTCCACCTTTGCTGCCATCTCAGCCACGTTGCTGAATGCCTTGCGCGCTTCTTCCACCACGGTGGTGTCGTCCTGCAATATCATCACCTGCGGCAGATAGCCTACGGTGATGTCGGTGGGAACGGCAACGTTGCCCGCCGTGGGCTTCTGCTTGCCGCATAGAATCTTGAGCATGGTCGACTTACCCGCTCCGTTCTTGCCCACCAGTGCTATCCTGTCCTTGTCGTTTATTACAAAACTTGCATCCTGGAACAGTGGCTTTATGCCAAATTCCACTTTCAATCCTTCTACCGAAATCATTTCCTATTGTGCAACTTTCTCTTTGAATTTTTCCATGAGCCACTGCTTCTGCTCGGCAATGCTCATATTGCTGTTGTCCAGTTCTATGGCATCGCCAGCCTTGCGCAGCGGCGACACCTCGCGGTGGCTGTCTATATAGTCGCGCTCCTCCACGTTGTGCTTTATCTCTTCATAGTCGGCAGGCATGCCCTTTGCCTTCAGTTCGTCATACCGGCGCTGTGCCCTCACTTCAGCCGATGCCGTTACGAAAATCTTCAGCTCGGCATCGGGGAACACCGTTGTGCCGATGTCGCGTCCGTCCATCACCACGCCTTTGTTCTTGCCCATCTCCTGTTGCAGTGCCACCAGTTTGCTGCGCACCTCGGGAATGGCAGCCACCTGACTCACCTTTGATGACACTTCCATTGTGCGTATGCGCTTTTCCACGTTTTCGCCGTTGAGCCATGCCTCGGGGCGCCCTTCCGCGTTGAGGCGGAACTCAAACACCATCTTGTCAAGATTGGCGCACAGTTTGTCAGCCGCTATGTTCCCCTCGTTGTCGAACATATTGTTGATGATGGCAAACAGTGTCACCGTGCGGTACATCGCGCCGGTGTCCACATATATATATCCTACTTCAGATGCCAGGTCTTTTGCCATAGTGCTTTTGCCGCACGACGAGTGTCCGTCTATGGCTATCGTTATTTTTTTCATTTGCTTATTTTTTGTTTAATCTTTTATTTTAAAGTCTGACTTTACTGATATGTCAATATCTCTTTTGTAATCAGTTTTTTATAAAGTGTATCCCAAGTTTATCATCAGCGACGGTGCGCTGACATGATATTTTGCGTATGCCACATTAAGCTTGAATCTTTCCAACTGCAGACCGGCTCCGAACGAAAGCCCTGCTCCGTGGCTGCTCTCGGTGTCTTCTGTGCTGTCCGTTATCGTCATTTCGACGGCACGGCGGAAATTGTATCCTCCGGCAATGTATATGGTGTTGCCGAGCTGCAGGTCGACGCCCATCTGCAGGTGGTTCTTCAGCGGTCCCTTCCAGTCGTGCAGCCGGGTGAATGCTGCCGACAGCCTGAATGGCGACTGTAATATCTGCTTGCTTACGCCAAGTTGCAGGTCGAAGGGAATTTTCTCAAACTCGTCCTCGTATGCCTTTATCTGTCCGCCAAGGTTCTTTGCCACGAGCGATAGTGACAGGTCAAGGTCGGTGTTGTAGTAGTTCAGTCCAAGGTCAACGCCTACACCAAGTGAATTATATCCGGCAATTGATGATGAAATGAACTTTGCCGTCACACCTCCGCATATTTTTTCCGAAAGAAGATATGAGAAAGAACCTCCAACCATTATGTCCTTTGCGCTGAACGTGCCAAGCTGTATGTTGTCAGAAGTGGTCTGCTTCATGCTGCCGTAGTCCATATATTGCGCCATCACTCCCCATGTGCCTTTGTCACCTACGGCTTTCACGAATGCCGCTGAGGCGGTTTTGCATCCTTCCATGTAAGTCATATAGTTTAATGTGATGCTCTTGTCGCTCACATTACTTATTAATGCAGGATTGTGGAAAATCATGTTGGCATCGTCCTCCGGCAAGCTTGTGATGTCGCCTCCGAGAGCCGCCACATGAGCACTTGCCGGCAGTCGCAGAAAGTTGTATACGGTTTCGCTCTCTTGCCCGTGCGAAATCAAGGCAAGAAGTGACAAATATATTATAAAAACAACTTTTTTCATGCGTTCTCTTTAATTTGTGGTGCAAAGATACAGCTTTTTTCGCAAAAAATGAGTATTTTTGCACCATAAAATGTTTTTGTTATCCAAAATAACGGAGAAAATATAAAATTATTTTGCAATGGAGTTAAGAAAGACAAAGAAGGCTGACGTAGAGCAATACCGGACGATGGCGTTTCTCATCGGTGTGGTTGTTGCCATGTCGCTGCTGTTTGTTGCGCTTGAGTTCTCTTACAGCATTGTCGACGATGATACTGCCGACGATGCCGATGACGCTTTTGTCGAGGAACTTGAGATACAGCCGGTGATGCCCGTGCAAAATATGGTGGCGCTGAAAGAGAAAAGCAAGGAAGCCCAAAGCGACAATATTGTGGCGGCAGAGGAAAATACTGCCGTGCCGGAGGAAACTGCAAAAGACCCGTCGGCTGGCGGTGACGACGAGGATGCCGGCAAGGAGGAGGTTCAGGACAAAACTCCTGAGACTGCCCTGTCGCCGATAGCCGTGGACAAGGACAATCCGCTGAATTTTCATGTCATGGAAGAGCTGCCGCAGTTTCCCGGCGGTGCCGTTGAGATGATGAAGTGGCTGACAAAGAATCTGATTTATCCCGAGAGCGCCCAGCGCAGGAAAAAGCAGGGTAGGGTGGTTGTGCAGTTCGACATTAACACCAACGGTAAGGTTAGCGACATAAAGGTTATTAAATCTGTTGACCCGCAGCTTGACCGCGAGGCGCTGCGCGTCATTCGGATGATGCCCGACTGGAAGCCCGGCGTGCAGAACGACAAGCCATGCCGCACACGTGTGGTAATTCCTGTATGGTTCAGGCTTTGAGGGAGATAATGCCCATAGGTTCCATTTGCCTAATAAGCCATATAGGTCCAATGAGCCCCATAAGCCCAATTGCCCCATAAAAATATAGAAAAAAACCAAGAAAAAATAATAAAAAAACATGAAAGTAGATGAAATACTGAAGGCTGTTGAGGAATTTATCTCCCGTTTGCCTTACGACCGTAAACCTGAGTCGATTTATGAGCCGATAAAATATGTGCTCTCAATAGGCGGCAAGCGCATACGCCCTGTGCTGATGCTTCTTGCCTACAATCTGTATAAGGAGGACCCCAAGCGCATTCTCATGCAGGCTTGTGCCTTGGAGACTTATCATAACTACACACTGCTGCACGACGACCTGATGGACAATGCCGACGTGCGCCGCGGCATGCCCACGGTGCACAAGAAGTGGAACGCCAACACGGCTATCCTTTCGGGCGACTCAATGCTCGTGATGGCTTATCAGCGCATGGCTCAGTGTCCGCAGGACAAGTTGAAGCCGGTGATTGAGCTGTTTACCGAGACGGCACTTGAGATAGGCGAGGGACAGCAGTATGACATGGACTTCGAGACACGCAATGACGTGACCGAGGAAGAATATATCGAGATGATTCGCCTGAAGACCAGCGTGCTGCTTGCCTGTGCCACGAAGATTGGCGCCATCATGGCGGACGCTCCTGAGAGCGACCAGGAGAACCTTTACAAGTTTGGCGAGCAGATTGGTCTGGCTTTCCAGCTGCAGGACGACCTGCTTGATGTGTATGGCGATCCTAAGGTGTTCGGAAAGGCTGTGGGCGGCGACATCACCAGCAACAAGAAGACTTTCATGCTCATCAACGCCTGCAACCGTGCCAACAAGGAGGAGCGCGCCGAACTCGACAAATGGGTCAGCGCCAAGACTTTCGACCGCAATGAGAAGATTGCCGCCGTTACAAAAATCTACGACGAGATAGGCATCCGCGCACTGTGCGAGGAGAAGATAGAGTATTACTTCAACCGTGCCAAGACTTACCTAGATGCCGTGAGCGTGGCGCAGGAAAGAAAGCTGGAACTGATGGACTATTCCGACCGTCTGATGAAAAGAAAGAAGTAATCTGAATATGATAATTGACACTCACACCCACCTTGACGGTGAGGAATTTGCCGAAGACCTTGACCTTGTGGTCGGCCGTGCGCGTGAAGCCGGCATCGGCAAGGTTTTCGTGCCTGCAATACATCTGCCGTCGGTCGACACCGTACTTGCCACTTGCCGCCGCTTCCCCGGATTTGCCTATCCTATGATTGGTCTGCACCCGGAGGAAGTGAAAGCCGACTGGAGCGATGTGCTGGACTCAATGCGGAGTATTCTTGATAAAAATCTCTCCAACGTCGATGCCGGAAATCCACGTTTCATAGCCATTGGCGAGGTTGGGCTTGACTATTACTGGAGCCGCGAGTTTGCCAATGAGCAGCTGCAGGCGTTTGAGCGACAGATACAGTGGTCGGTGGAGACGCGGCTGCCGCTGATGATTCACTGCCGCAAGGCGCAGGCGGAGATGGTGAGGCTGATGAAGAAGTACCGGGACGACCTGCCCGGCGGAGTGTTCCATTGCTTTACGGGCAACGACAAAGAAGCCGCCGAACTGCTCCAGTTCTCCAACTTCTGTCTGGGCATCGGCGGCGTGCTGACTTTCAAGAAAAGCCATCTGCCCGAAGTGGTGAGGACAATACCCCTCGACCGCATAGTCTTGGAGACCGACAGCCCATACATGGCTCCCGTTCCCCACCGCGGCAAACGCAACGAGAGTGCCTTCACTGCCTGTGTGCTGCAAAGGCTTGCCGAAGCACTGGAACTGCCGGAAGAAAAGGTGGCAGAGCAGACCACAGCCAACGCCCTGAGGATTTTTCCCTTGGCAAAGAACTGACTTCTTCCGGCTAAGAACTGACTAATACATTATTATATATAATCATTATGAACAAAAAACTACTATTATCAACACTCATTATCGTTTTGCCGTTCACAGCAATGGCGCAGCGCGAACGTAAACTTTTAGACACCGACTGGCAGTTTGCCTTCGGCAATGCCGCAAGTCCTGAGAAGGACTACGGCTGTGGCACAGAGTATTTCACATCTATCACAAAGGCGAACTCGATTCACAACATCGGTCCCTATTCGCCGAAGTTCGATGCCTCGGCGTGGAAACGGGTAAACGTGCCCTTCGACTTCGTTGTCGACCTGCCGTTTGCCGGCGAGGCAAGCCACAGCCACGGCTACAAGACCGTGGGATTCAAGTACCCCGAGACAAGTGTAGGCTGGTATCGCAAGACCTTCGTCGTGGACGCTGCCGACAAGGGCAAGCACTTTGAGCTTACCTTCGACGGCATTTTCCGCGACGCTCAAGTCTGGGTGAACGGCTTTTACGCCGGCGGTAATCCCAGCGGCTATGTCTCTCAGAACTTCGACGTTACCGACTATATCAACTTTGGCGGCGACAATCTTATCTGTGTCCGCGCCGATGCCTCGATTGAAGAAGGCTGGTTCTACGAGGGCGGCGGCATCTACCGCCATGTGTGGCTCAACGTAACCAATCCCGTACACATTGCCGAAAACGGAATATTTGTGAGCTGCGATCTCAACGGTGACTTCACCACGGCGCGCCTCAACATCGCTGCCGACATCAAGAACTCGTCAGCTGTCGACATTGCGTCGGGAGACAAAGCCTACAAGATTCGCCACAGCGTGATAGATGCCACAGGCAAGGAGATAGCTGCCAGCGGCGACCAGCCGTGGGGCGGAGGCTGCATGGCGCAGGGCACACTCACGAACAGCTGTAGTCAGATGACCGTTACAAATCCCCGCCTCTGGAGCGTGGCTACACCTTATTTATATATATTAAGGACGGAACTGCTCCGCAATGGCAAGGTGATTGACTCAAAGGACACCAAGTTTGGAATACGCAAGGTGGAGTTTGATGCCGACCGCGGACTGCTGCTCAACGGCGAGCGGCTGAAGATAAAGGGAGTGAACATGCACCAGGACCACGCCGGAGTGGGGGCGGGCATGAGCGACGCCCTGCTGGTTTACCGCATAAAGAAACTCAAAGAGCTGGGCTGCAACGCCTACCGCTCAAGCCATAACCCCATGACTCCCGCCATGCTCGACGTTTGTGACAGTCTCGGCATTATGGTTATCGACGAAAACCGCCTTGCCGGCATCAACGACTATCACATCGGTCAGCTCCGCGACATGATTGTGCGCGACCGCAACCACCCGAGCGTGATTCTCTGGAGCATTGCCAACGAGGAGTGGGGAATAGAGTGGGACGAGAAGGGAGAACGCATAGCTGCCACCATGCGCGACTACTGTCACCGTTTCGACCCCACGCGCCCCATGACTGCCGCCACGAGCGGCGGACCAAATATCCTCGTGCCCGTTGATGTTGCCGGATACAACTATATTCTTCAGAACCCCGTGGAGGAGCATCGCGCCAACTATCCGCAGCGCAAGGCTTACGGCAGCGAGGAAACCACGGGCTGCGGCACCCGCGGAGTGTATTTCGACGAGCCGGGCACGGGGCGCATGGTGGCTCACAACCGCCGCAAGAACGGTCCCGACAGTCTCTACAACTGCATTGAGCGCGGCTGGAAGTTCTACGCCTCGCGCGATTATCTTGCCGGCTGTTTCTTCTGGACGGGCTTCGATTATCGCGGCGAGCCTAACCCTATGAAGTTTCCTGCCACGGGCTCGGAGTTTGGAATCCTCGACTACTGCGGCTTCCCCAAGGACGAGGCTTATTATCTGAAGGCTTGGTGGACCGATGAGCCGGTGCTGCACATTCTGCCTCACTGGAATCTCGCCGGACACGAGGGCGAGACAATCGACCTCTGGGTATACAGCAACTGCGACGAGGTGGAACTGATTGTGAACGGCAAGAACATGGGCAGAAAGCCGATGCCCGAGAACGGACATCTGGCTTGGGACGTGACCTACCGCCCCGGCACGGTCAAGGCATACGGCTATAAACGCGGCAAGCGGATAATGACCCGCACCGTTGCCACCACGGGCGATGCCGAAAAACTCGACATTAAGGAGTTCCGTCACACCGATGCCCATGGACTGAGCACCATCATCTACGACGTGACCCTGCTCGACAGGAAAAACCGCTTCGTGCCCACAGCCTGCAACGAACTGACCGTAACCACCGCTCCCAACACCACAATAGCCGGAGTGGGCAACGGCGACCCGGCATTTCAAGCTGCCGAGCGTCCGGCAAACGGCGAGAAAACCTTCAAGGTCAAGGCGTTCAACGGTCATGCGCAGGTGATAGTGGAGAGCCGCGAGGGAATGCCCGAGGCGCAGATTTCGCTTGGAAAATAGCGAAAATGTCATCGTTATAGACAAAATGTAGCTGTAATGCTTATTTTTCTTCCTCTTTCATGCTGTAATTGCAGAAAAAGCAGTACCTTTGCAGCAAAAGAATGGAATCATATTATTAACATAAAAAATTAAATCATTATGAAAAAAATTGTAGTTATTGCCGCTCTTATGCTTTCCACACTGGGCGTTTCGGCACAACACGCCGTGGGTTCACTGACTCTTCAGCCTAAGATTGGTCTGAACATGGCCGACCTTACCAAAGCCGATGGTTCCGACCTCCGCATAGGTGCCGTCATTGGTGCCGAGCTTGAGTATCAGATGGACGATTTGGTGGGTATTTCCGTCGGAGCGCTGTATTCCATGCAAGGTGCAAAAGGTTCGGAATCGATAGAAGGCGTTATGGCCGATGAGACAATAAAGCTGGACTATATCAACGTGCCAATCATGGCTAATTTCTACGTTGCAAGGAATTTTGCGTTCAAGGTTGGCGTTCAGCCGGGATTCAACGTGCTGCACAAAGCAAAAGCCGAGGCTGGCGGAGTGAGTGCGGAGACCGACATTCCCGGAATCACGAGCTTTGACTTGTCAATTCCGCTTGGCCTGTCATACGAGTTCAACAACATCGTGCTCGACGCGCGCTATAACATCGGAATGACCAAATGGATGAGCGAGCTGAAGTCGAAGCACAGCGTGATACAGATTACTCTGGGATACAAGTTCGACTTGTAACCCCGTGTACATAGAAGAAAACCAAGGCGGTCCAGAACAAAAGAGATTGTTCCGGACCGCCTTTTCTGGATTATTTTTTCAATTACATATCCTCGTTGAACAGAGGGTCGTCGGGAGTGAGCATCACCGGCTTTTGCTCATATTCCCTGAGCAGATTTTCGGGCACATATTTCTTGTCCACCACCAGTCGGAACATATATTCGTCTATCCAGCGGTCGGTCATTATCAGGCAGCCCTGCTGTCCCCATGCTGCGCCCCAGCTGTTTTCCACCTTCCACTTCACGGGTGCGCCGCTGGCGTCGAGGTCCACTGCCGTGAGGGTCATGGCGTGGGTTGAGCCGCTGTCGAAGGTCATGATGCGCTGTGCCTTGTTCATTGGGAAGGTTGTGCCGAAGAGCGACTCGTAGTCGAAGTTTTCGGTGTCGGCATATCCGCGGGCGCGGTCCAAACACTTGCCCACATCGTAGGAGCTGTACATCTTCTTGCCGTCCTTGAGCGATGCAATCGCCATCTTCTTTATCTCGTCCATGGGCAGGTTGAGGTATTTCCAGTTGTGTCCGTCGTAGGTGTGGCGGTCATACTCCACCTCGTAGGTCTTGTGATAGGGATTTCGCGGGTCGTTCATCACCATGATGAAGGTTCCGTTGAGGTCGTCCACGCCCACAACTTCCTTGTAGAACTCCAGCGGCGTGTAGTGCTTTTTCTCGCCGATGGTCTTGCCGCTCTTGTTCTTAAAGGCGTAGTCAAACTCCTTCACAGGCTCGCCAATCGTCAGCGAAAGCATGCGGTAGATTACCGAAAGCATCCTGACCTTCTCCTCTTTCACGGCAGCAGGCTTCTTTCCCTCGGCTATCATCTGGCGCAGCTTCAATCCCTGCTCGCGCAGTTTGCTGGTGATGAGGCGCGACATGCGGCTGGTGTTGTCGCTCTGGGTTGTCTCGGGCATAATTGCCTTGGGCACGAGTCCGTACTTGCGCGTGAGGTCGGACACTCCGCAGAACGTGCCGCCGTCGCCGATGGGATTTTTGAAGAGAAACTGTACGGTCTTGTCCTCAAAGGGCTTCTTGGCAGTGTCGATGATTCCCTGAAGGAAGAGGTTCGACTTCTCCAGCTGGTCCCAGAAGAAGAGGTATGCCTGCGAGAAGTCCAGCTGAATGGAGTCGGGACTCACGTTGTAGTTGCTCCGCAGCACGTTCATTCCGCTGAACATCCAGCAGCGCCCGCTGCTTTGCTGGTCGGTGATGCTCTGCTTCGGGGTCTCCACGCTGAACTGCGTGTCAATCATTCCCGCGTTGGCGGCGTTCTGCGCCAGCTTGTCAATCATGTTTGCGGCTATGGCGTTGCGCAGAGCCTTGTCTGCGCTGCCCGTAGGCTGCATCTTCTGGATTTCGTCAATCATCTTGGGGCACAGTCCGCCGTCCTTGGTCTGCGCCGTGGCTGCCGCAGCCATTGTCAGCAGTGCGGCAACAAAAAAATGTCTTTTCTTCATTATTCTTTAAATGTATTATTTTGTTTTAGTTACGTTTTTATGTGGTGTAAAGCCCGGTTTTCTTGGTGTAAAATCGACTTTCTTGGTGCAAAGTTACGAATAAGCGAGGGCAGGACAAAATATAAAATGAAATTTTAATATTTTTTATGCCGGGCGTGGGATTTGTAACTACTGTTTGTTTTTTTCAACAGTAATGTTCAGAAATGAACCAGTAATATTCATAAATAATAATGTTTGCTAAAGCAAATAATGGTCAAAAATTTATGTTCATTGATGGCATCGCCACAAATAATATTATTTTTTTGTCATTTCTGGTTCATTTCTGAACATTACTGTTGAAAAGAAAAAACAACAACAGAGCAGTTACGGCATTTTTTATCCCTCTGTCGGCTTCCTCTTTTTTTTCTAGCGCTAGGTTTAAAATTCTCTAGACCTAGAGATTTTATTCTCTAGTGCTAGAGAAAATACAATATCCCAAGATGATGATATTTCTGCCCAGTCTCCGTTTTTTTTGACTTGAGATAGCGAAATTGTTAAATTAAGAAAAAACGCTACTGCAAAGTAGGTATAATTCAAAAAAAAATAGTAATTTTGCAAACAGAAAGATAAATATATATAGGTATCAATATTCATTTAATAAATTAACAAAATGGTTTATTCACACGAAGTAGAAAACATGTGTTGCGTAGCCAAGGGCCCAAATCACGGACCTGCTCCAATTCCTGAGGAGGGCAAGTGGATTCAGGCAAAAGAGATTAAGGACATCTCTGGCTTTACACATGGTATTGGTTGGTGTGCACCACAGCAGGGTGCATGTAAGTTGTCACTCAACGTTAAGGAAGGCGTAATCGAGGAGTGTCTCGTTGAGACTATCGGTTGCTCTGGTATGACTCACTCAGCTGCCATGGCTTCTGAGATTCTCCCAGGCAAGACTATCCTCGAGGCTCTCAACACCGACCTCGTTTGCGACGCTATCAACACAGCTATGCGCGAGCTCTTCCTCCAGATTGTCTACGGACGCACACAGTCTGCCTTCTCTGAGGGTGGTCTTGTTGTAGGCGCAGGCCTTGAGGACCTCGGCAAGGGACTTGTTTCTCAGATGGGTACCCTCTACGGCACAAAGGCTAAGGGTACACGCTATCTCCAGCTCACAGAGGGTTACATCACAAAGATGTTCCTCGACAAGGACGACCAGGTTTGCGGTTATGAGTTTGTTCACATGGGCAAGTTCATGGATGCCATCAAGAAGGGTGTTCCTGCTGACGAGGCTCTCAAGAGTGTTACCGGTACATACGGCCGCACAAAGGCTGAGGACGGCGCAGTTAAATCTATTGACCCACGTAAAGAATAAGGAGGAACAAGAACTATGATTAGAGAAGTAAAATTTGAATCTCAGGACCGTCGTATCAAGCAGATTCTTGCTTGCTTGAACAAGCACGGCATCGCTTCTATCGAGGAGGCAAATCAGATTTGCGAGGATGCAGGTCTGGATCCATATATGACTTGTGAGGAAACTCAGATGATTTGTTTCGAGAATGCAAAGTGGGCTTACGTTGTAGGTTCTGCCATCGCATTGAAGGAAAAGGCTCCCAACGCCGTTAAGGCTGCCGAGTACATCGGCGAGGGTCTGCAGGCTTTCTGTATCCCGGGTTCTGTGGCTGACGACCGCAAGGTTGGTATCGGTCACGGCGAGCTGGCTGCACGTCTGCTCTCTGAGGAGACTAAGTGCTTTGCCTTCCTGGCTGGCCACGAGTCGTTCGCAGCCGCTGAGGGCGCCATCAAGATTGCCCAGATGGCAAACAAGTCAAGACCAGCCGACAAGCCTCTGCGCTGTATCCTCAACGGTCTTGGCAAGGATGCTGCAATGATTATCTCACGCATCAACGGCTTCACATACGTACAGACCAAGTTCGACTATTTCACAGGTGAGCTGAAGGTGGTTAACACTATTCCTTACTCTAACGGTCCTCGCGCTGCCGTTAACTGCTACGGTGCTGACGATGTGCGTGAGGGTGTGGCTATCCTCTGGAAGGAAGACGTTGACGTGTCAATCACTGGTAACTCTACCAACCCAACACGTTTCCAGCATCCTGTAGCCGGTACTTACAAGAAAGAGCGTATCCGCGCCGGCAAGCCTTACTTCAGCGTTGCTTCTGGTGGCGGTACGGGCCGTACACTTCACCCGGACAACATGGCTGCAGGTCCTGCTTCTTACGGTATGACCGACACTCTCGGCCGTATGCACTCTGACGCTCAGTTTGCAGGTTCTTCTTCAGTTCCTGCTCACGTTGAGATGATGGGCTTCCTCGGCATCGGTAACAACCCGATGGTGGGCTGCTCTGTGGCTTGCGCCGTGAACGTTGACTTGGCACTTAACAAGAAATAAAATAAGCTTAGTTATTCATTAGATTACAAAAATTAGTGGATTTTTTCCCGCAACTGCACTTCGTGAGAAGTGGTTGCGGGATTTTTATATGCTGTCTTAAAAAGTTGTAGGGTGTCATTATGGGAATACCGTTGGTGGGAAATATACAAAAAATGGAGATTTTTTTGCCATGACACGTAATTTACGTTAAATATTCATTGGTTTTCGTAAACAATCAAAGAAAAAACTGTAAATTTGCATCACGTAAATTACGTGACGTAAAAAACGCGATGGCTATGGCAAAAGAAAAAAGAATACCGCTTAATCCGTTTGTCCTGACTGGATATGTGTCGCCTGAATATTTCTGTGACAGGGAAAAGGAGACGGAAAAAATAATGTCGGCACTGCTTAACGGCAGAAACATCACCCTGACAAGTCCCCGGCGTATGGGCAAGACAGGACTGATACATCATGTGTTTAATGAGATGAAGAGAAACAGCGGTGTCAGATGTTTTTATGTGGATCTTTACCAAACAGACAGTCTGGAGCTTTTGGTGAAGAAATTTGCAGACACAGTTCTCGGAACACTCGACTCCAAGGAGGATAGGATAGTAAAGGGTGTTGTGTCATTTTTTAAGATGCTGCGACCTGTCGTTACGATTGACCCAATGACAGGCGAACCGTCATTCAAGGTAAATGTGGAGCCTGGACAAGGTGAATATTCTCTTTCCGAAATATTTGCATACATGGAGCAGTCGGAATACAGGTGCATTGTGGCGTTCGATGAGTTTCAAACCATAGCCGGATATGCCGACAAGAACGTGGAGGCACTGTTGCGCTCACATATACAGAGACTTACTAACGTGAATTTTATATTCTCCGGCAGTCGGCGGCATGTGCTTGAAAATATGTTCGTTTCAGCTTCCAGACCTTTCTACCAAAGCACTCAGATGATGCCGCTCGGAGCAATAGACAAGTCGGCGTATTATGATTTTTCATGCGCAAAGCTGAGAAGTCACGGGCAGACAATGGACAGCGGTGTATTTGACTATCTGCACACGAAACTGTTTGCCCACACATGGTATGTGCATGCCTTGCTCAACAGAATATACGAGACTGGAATTGCAAACATAGACAAAGCGCTGGCGGATAATGTTATTGATGACATTCTGATGGAGAATGAAGGTACATTTCAGACTTTCCTTCGCCTTGTCACTCCAGTCCAGACACGTGTGCTGTATGCCATTGCCGCCGAGGGAACTATAAGGGAGATACAGGGAAAAAACTTCCTTACAAAACATGGACTCGGAGTCGCCAGCACTGTGAAAACCGCCGTAAAATCACTGGTGGAAAAGGAAATGCTGATGGACAACTGTGGAGAATATCAGATATATGACCGCTTCTTCAATCTCTGGCTGCGCATTAAACACTGATTTAGGTTCTTCGTCACTTATTTAAACCACAGAGTCACAGAGTTTATTCTTATTTTTGTATTTCGAAACAGAGCTAAATGCCGGTCGGCATTTGAGACCACAGAGATTTGCGGCTGATGTCTCTGTGTCTCCTGATGCCTTTAGGCGTCACACTCTACATCCTCAGAATAATATAGGTTCTTCGTCACTGTGAAACTGATGAGCTTGCGAGTAATTTAGGTGGTGAATATTTACTATAATATAGTATAAAGTGTTGTAAATTAATTATATACTACCACAGAGGCACAGAGTACACAGAGTTTTTATAGCATACAGAGATTGTGGAGTAAAATGCCAGTCGGCATTGGAGAACACAGAGATTAAGGGCGGAGACAATGCATATTTACACTTTACTTGGAACGGATTATGCTGTAAAAATCTGTGTTCTCCAATGCCGACTGGCATTTCACTCTGTGTTCCCCAAAAAATAATTAAAGCCTCAAAAATAAAAGCTCTGTGTACTCTGCAATCTATATTAAAATCCAAATAAATTAACGTTTTTAACACATTTCTATGCTGTAAACATAAAATCAGGATTGTATTTCTCTCCTTTTCTAATCATAGC